>JAABVA010000060.1_pt1 | contig 133311 bp, 140 predicted proteins | sample 5560331 | NCBI WGS metagenome assembly JAABVA01 (sample SAMN12812661, study PRJNA571458) | rock metagenome | isolation source: Antarctica rocks | place: Antarctica: Victoria Land, Mt New Zealand sud | collected 2016-01-07 | reverse complement strand
TTCACCCAGGTCGAACTCGACCACGTTGCCGCCGAGCTCAACGGCCGCCCCCGCCAAACCCTCCACTGGTCAACCCCAGCTGCCAAGATGGAGGAACTGTTGCGCTGACTGCCTGAAGCCGCCGTCCGTAGCTCGCCACTCGATCTGGCGGGGCCAGTCTGGCCTTCGTCCGTCCTACGCTGCGGCGCGCGCTCCGGAGGCGTAGCGCAGCCGCCCGGGCAGCAGCGGGACGAGCACGCGGCGGGCGTACTCCGCGCCGCCCAGGAGCGCCAGGCCGCGCGCCGGGTCCCACCCGAAGCCGTACTGGCGCCGGAGCTCGCGCGGGAGGAGCCCGACCGTGATGAAGTTCGCGAGCTCGAGCAGGGGCCTGACCTTGAGCGGCACCGGCGGGCGCATGACGATCTGGACCGCCAGCGCGCGCGCCTCCTCGGAGACGAAGAGATCACCCGAGGCGAGCATCCCCGCCATGTAGTCCTCGAAGTCCTCGATCCTCGCCGGCATCTCGTCGTCCTCGAGCCCGAAGAGCCGGCCGATCACCTTGTAGTCCTGCCAGTAGGCGTCGCGCTCGTCCCGGGACATGGAGTGCACGTAGCGCTGGTAGACGACGAGCGCGGAGTCGACGAGCGCGGCCAGGATCCACAGCAGCAGCTGCGGGTCGTCGGCGGCGTAGGGCGTGCCGGCGGGGAAGGGGCCGACGGGCTCGGCGAGCGTCCCGCGCACCCGGCGGTGCATCGCGCGCACGCGCCGCGTCATCCGGTCAGCCTCCGCGCGCGGGCCGAAGGCGACCGCGTTCATCACCTGCGCCGTGCGGTTCAGGCGCTCGTAGGGCTCGTCGAGCGCGCCCGTGTGGGCGAAGAAGCCGGCGAAGGCCACGGGATGGGTGGCCTGCATGAGCAGGGCGCGCGGACCGGAGAGCGCGACCACGTTCTCCCGGTGGATCCGGCGCACCCACGAATCGTCGCTGAAGTAGCTCTCTGCGGCCATCTACCCTCCTACGTACATCATGCCCGCCCAGGCTTACAGCGGAAAGACGTGCGTGTGCCAACTTCGCAAGGGGGTCTGCGATCAGAGCTGCGTGCGGGGGATGCTCGAGACGCCGTTCTACATCGCCTGCCTGAAGCTCACCGGGCGTCGCTGCCTCGTGGTGGGCGGCGGGTCGATCGGCCTCGAGAAGGTCGAGGGGCTGCTCGTCTGCGACGCCGACGTGACCCTCGTGGCGCCCGAGATCGAGCCGGCGCTACGGGAGTACGTGAGCGAGGGCACGATCACCTGGCTCGCGCGCCCGTACGAGCCGAGCGACCTCGAAGCGACGTTCATGGTCATCGCCGCGACGAACGACTCCGAGGTGAACATCGGGGTCTACGAGGACGCCGACCGCCGCGCGATGCTCGTCAACGTGGTCGACGTGCCGCCGCTGTGCAACTTCATTCTCCCCGCGATCGTGCGCACGGGACCGCTGGCCATCGCCATCTCCACCGCGGGCGCCTCGCCCGCCCTGGCCAAGCGGATGAAACGCGAGGTGTCCGAGCTCTTCGGCGAGGCCTACGCGGATCTCGCCGTGCTCCTCAACGAGGTGCGCGGGTGGGCGAAGGCCACGCTCCCCACCTACCACGAGCGCCGTGACTTCTTCGAGTCGATCGTGAACGGCGAGCCCGACCCGGTCGAGCTCCTGCGCGCGGGCGACCCGCAGGCCGTGCGCGATCTCATCGCCGCGGCGCAGCGCACGCACGAGCCCGCATCGCGGGCGTGAGCGAGCTCACGCACCTCGACGAGTCCGGCAACGCGCGGATGGTCGACGTGGGCGCCAAGGAGTCCACGGACCGCCGCGCGCTCGCGCGCGCCGTGGTGCGGATGAGCCCGACGACCGCCGCGGCCGTCGCCGCGGGCGACGCGCCCAAGGGCGACGTGCTCGGCACCGCGCGGATCGCCGGGATCCAGGCGGCAAAACGCACGGACGAGCTCATCCCGCTCTGCCACGGCCTGCCGCTCTCTTTCGTCGGGGTCGAGGCGTCGGTCGACGCGGACGCCGGCGAGGTGACGATCACCGCCGAGGCGCGCACCCGCGCGCCGACCGGCGTGGAGATGGAGGCGCTCACCGCGGCGAGCGTCGCCGCCCTCACCGTCTACGACATGGTCAAGGGGATCGAAAAGGGCGTGGAGATCGCCTCGGTCGTGCTGCTCGAGAAGAGCGGCGGGCGCTCGGGGGAGTGGCGGCGCTGAGGCGTCACCCGGCCAGAAGGTCAGCGACGGTGATCGGCTCAACTCCGGTGATCCGATGCTCGAGCACGTCGCTTCCGCGACGGACCCTCGCGCTGGCATAGCCCTCGCGCGTTGGACTTGACTGCACGATCACGGTACGAGCCGGCAGGTCCACGAGCCAACTGATCGGGGCGCCGGCCCGGGCGTAGGCCAGGGCCTTGCGGCGATCATGCGACTGGGTGGTCACCGAGACCTCGACGACGAGCAGCGGGCCAGCGGTCGCGTTCCGAATTGGGGTGCGCGATGGCAACGTCGGGCTCGGGAACCCAGCCTTCGCCGACCGCGAGGGGCATTTGCACGCGAACCAGGTCAAGCCTCGGTGAGAAGAGGCGCATGAGCCGCTGGATCACCCGCGCATGGCGCTCGCTCTGGGGACTCATCTCGACCAAAGCTCCGTCGACCAGCTCGATCCGCTTGCCTTCGAGGACGCCTTCGAGCACCAACTCCTCGTACTCGGCCGAGGACAGCCGCCGACCGGGCGTGAGTAGGGACGACAGCGACACCATCGCGACAGAGCGTAAACCCGTCAGGCCTCCGCTGCCCGAGCGTTCGCCCGTAGGACGACGTCAGCGAATACGGTGTCCACTCCCGGAGCGTTGCTCGTCGCGGGTCACGAAACAACGCGCATTTGCGGCACTCGCCTCACAAAGGTGCAACAACGCTGCCCGCCGGTCGGCCGAGGCATCGATGTCCGCGCGCGGCGCGTGTGGCCTCGGCGGCGGGTGATCCCTAAGCTCGCGCCCATGAAGACCGCGATCCTCACCATCTCCTCCTCCGTCTCCCGCGGCGAGACGGCCGACGAGTCCGGGCCCGCGCTCGCGGTGCTCGCGGAGGAGGCGGGCGCCGACGTCGTCGCCCTCGAGGTGATCCCGGACGACCTCGCCTTGATCGAGGACCGCCTGCACCATCACGTGGACGCGGGGGCGGCGCTCATCTTCACCACGGGAGGCACCGGGCTCACCCCCGACGACGTCACGCCCGAGGCCACCCGGCGGGTGATCGAGCGCGACGCCCCCGGCTTCGCGGAGGCGATGCGCGCCGAGGCGCTGCGCCACACCCCGCAGGGGATCCTCTCCCGCGGGGTCTCGGGCACCCGCGGCCAGACGCTGATCGTCAACTTCCCGGGCAACCCGAAGGCGATCGGCGAGCTCTTCCCCGTGCTGGCGCCGACCCTGAAGCACGCCGTCGCCACGCTGTCGGGGCGCCATGGCCGACACGCCGGCCATTGAGCTGAAGGGCGTCGGGCGCCGCTACGGGGAGCGGCCGGCGCTGAGCGGCGTCTCCGCGAGCCTCGCGACGGGCCAGACGCTCGTCGTCTTCGGCCCCAACGGAGCCGGCAAGTCGACGCTCCTGCGCGTGCTCGCCACTCTTCTGCGCCCCCACGAGGGCGAGGTGCGGCTGCTTGGCGAGGCGCTGCCCGGCCGGGCGTGGGCGGTACGCGGACAGATCGGGCTGCTCGGCCACGACCCGCTCCTCTACCGCGAGCTGACCGGGCGGGAGAACCTCCTCTTCCACGCGCGCCTGCACCGGGTGGCGCCCGCGCGCGTCGGCGAGCTGCTCGCCGCCGTGGGGATGGAGCCCCGCGCCGACGAGCCCGTGCGCACCCTCTCCCGCGGGATGGTGCAGCGCCTCGCGGTGTGCCGCGCGATACTCCACGACCCACCTGTGCTGCTGCTCGATGAGCCGCGCGCCAACCTCGACCCCGCCGCCGCGGAGGCGGTCGAGCCGCTCATCGGACGCGAGGCCGGCCGCACCCGCGTGATCACGAGCCACGATCCCGCCGGCGGGCTGGCCGAGGCCGACCTGGCACTGGGTCTCCGCGGTGGGAGGCAGGCGCTGTGCGCGCCCGCCGCCGAGGTGGCGCCGTCGGCGCTCGAGGCCCTGTACAGGTGAGGACCTTCACCGCGCTGCTGCGCAAGGACCTTCGCGTCGAGCTGCGCACCAAGGAGTCCGTGCCGGCGATGGCGCTCTTCTCGGTGACGACGCTCGTGCTCTTCCACTTCGGCCTCCAGCGCGCGCGCCTCGACGGCGACCTCGCCGCCGGCGTCCTGCTCGTCACCGTGCTCTTCGCCGCCGTGCTCGGGATCAACCGGCTCTTCGTCTCCGAGCGCGAAGAGGGCGGGTTCGACGGCTTCCTGCTCGCCCCGGTCGACCGCACCGCGCTGCTCTTCGCCAAGGCGGCGGCGCTGCTCGTCTTCCTGCTCCTGGTCGAGCTCGTCGCCGTGCCCGCGTTCGGGCTGCTGCTGCTCGGGCCGAGCCTCGCGCCGGCCGTGCCGGGCCTCCTCGCGGTGCTCCTCCTGCTCGACGTCGGGCTCGCGGTGGTGGGCACCCTCGTCGCCGCCCTGGGGATCCAGACCCGTGCGCGCGACCTCATCGTGCCGATCGTCGCCCTGCCGCTGCTCGTGCCGCTGCTCATCGCCGCCGCGCGGGCCGCCACCCCGCTCCTGCTCGCCGGCGGCCCGGAGTCCCTCCCCCTCAAGTGGCTGGGAGTGCTCGGCCTCTATGATCTGGTGTTCGGGCTCATCGCCTACGCGGTCTTCGACTTCCTCCTGGAGGACTAGCCCCATGCCCACCACCTACGGCAAGCGGCTGCGCGGCCTCTCCATTGCCACCGCGGTCACCTTCGCCGCCGCCCTCGCGCTCGTCTTCTTCTACGCGCCGGTCGACGCCGACCAGGGCCTCATCCAGAAGATCTTCTACATCCACGTGCCGATGGCGATCGTGGCGCTCGGCGGGTTCGTCTTCGGCGCCGCGCTGGCGATCGCCCACCTGCGCACGGGAGATCGGAAGTGGGATCTGCGCTCCTACGTGGCCATCCACCTCTCGCTCATCCTCGGCGTCGGGGTGCTGCTCACCGGCTCGATATGGGCGCGCGCGTCGTGGGGTCACTGGTGGGTGTGGGACGAGCCGACGCTCGTCTCCTTCCTCATCGTCTTCCTGCTCTACACGACTTACCAGCCCCTGCGCTTCTCGATCGAGGACCCCGAGCGCCAGGCGCGCTACGCGAGCGTCTTCGCGATCGTCGCCGGCGCCTTCGTGCCGCTGAACTTCCTCGCCGTGCGGCTCACGCAGGGGCTCGTGCATCCGCGCGTGCTCGGCGGCGCGACGAAGAACCTGCCCACGCCGATGTTCGTCACGTTCATCGTCGCCATGGTCGCGATGACACTCCTCTTCGCGACGCTGTGGAAGTACGAGATGGCCTCGAAGAACGCCTCGTGGCAGCTGCGAGCGCTCCGCCGCCGGCTGCTGGGCGACGAGGCCCTCATCCCGGGCGGCCGCAGCGCCGCCCCCCGGCCCGTCGCCTAGCGCGATGCCTGCCGTCGCGCTGCACGCGGCCGAGAAGTACGTGGCGGGCGCCTACCTCGTCCTCTTCCTCCTCGTCCTGATCTACGTCGCGATCATGGCCGCCAAGCTCTCCCGGATCGAGCGCGAGGTCGCCGAGCTCGCCGAGCTGACCTCGCGCGAGCCGGAGAGCACGGGCGCCGCGGCCGCGCCTCCCGGGGAGCCCGTGGCACGATGAGCGAGATCCTCGCCCTCGGCGTCTCGCACAAGACCGCCCCGGTCGAGGTGCGCGAGCGCCTCGCGCTGCCCGAGACGCGGGCCGCCGAGTTCCTGGGGGACCTTCTTGGCGGCCCCGAGGTGCGCGAAGCGGTGTCGATCTCGACCTGCAACCGCACCGAGCTCTACCTCGTCGTCCGCGATCCCGTCGATGCCGAGACCGCGGCGCTCGGGATGCTCGCGCGCCAGGCCGGGATCCGCCCCACGGAGCTCGCCGCCTCGATCTACGCCCTGCGCAACTGCGACGCGGCGCGCCACCTCTTCCGCGTCACCGGCGGCCTCGAGTCGATGATCGTGGGCGAGGCCGAGGTCCAGGGGCAGGTCAAGCGCGCCTACGACGCCGCCACCGCCGCGGGCAGCACCGGGCCGATGACCCACCGCCTGTTCGGCGCGGCGCTGGCCACGGGCAAGCGTGTGCGCACCGAGACGGCGATCGGCGAGCGCCAGGCGAGCGTTCCCTCCGTGGCCGCGGCGCTCGCGCGCGAGCGCCTGGGAGAGCTCTCGGGCCGCGAGGTGGTAATCCTCGGCGCCGGGGAGACGAGCGAGCTCGCCGCCCGGGCACTCAGCCGGCAGGGCGTCGAGACGATCTTCGTCGCCAACCGCCGCCACGACCGTGCCCTCGGCCTCGCCCGGCGCTTCGGCGGACACGCGATGAGCTTCGACGATCTGCCGGGCCAGCTCGAGCGCGCCGACATCGTCGTGAGCGCCACCTCCTCGCCCCATCCGATCCTCACGGCGGGCGAGATCGCGCAGGTCATGGACGCCCGCGCGCACCGCCCGCTCCTGATGATCGACCTCGCGGTGCCGCGCGACGTCGACCCGGAGTGCGGCGCGCTGCCCGGCGTCTCGCTGCACGACATCGACGACCTCCAGGCCGTCGTGGCGCGCAACCGCTCGGTGCGCCAGGCGGAGGCGCGGCGCGCCGAGTCGGTCGTCGAGGAGGAGATGCAGCGCTTCGCCGCGTGGCTCGGCTCGCTCGAGGTGGTGCCCACGCTCGCCGCCCTGCACGAGCGCGGCGCCGAGGTGGCGACGCGGATTCTCGCCGAGAACGAGGGGAAGTGGGAGAGCGCCTCGCCGCGCGACCGCGAGCGGATCGCGACGATGGCGCGGGCGCTCGTCACGCGGCTGCTCCACGAGCCGACCGTGCGGATGAAGCGCCTGGACGACGACCGCGTGCACGTGCGCATGCAGGTGCTGCGCGAGCTCTTCGCCCTCGACGCGCCCGCCGAGGAGGAACGCAGCGAGCTCGCGCCGGTCCGGGAGCTCCCGCGCCGCGCCTCCCGCGGGCGTTGATGCGCCTCGGCACGCGCGGAAGCAGGCTGGCGCTCGCCCAGGCGGCGCTCGTGGCCGAACGGCTGAGCGGGGAGCACGAGGTCGAGGTCGTGCCCGTGACCACGTCGGGCGACCGGGGCGAGACGCAGGAGGACAAGTCGCGGTGGGTCAAGGAGCTCGAGCTCGGGCTGCTCGCCGGCGAGCTCGACCTCGCGGTCCACTCGGCGAAGGACGTGCCGGCCGAGCTCCCCGAGGGGCTCGCGCTGCTCGGCGTCCCGGAGCGCGTGGACCCGCGCGACGCCCTGTGCGGTTCGGAATCGCTCGCCGAGCTGGCGTCCGGTGCGCGCGTGGGCACGAGCAGCCTGCGGCGCTGCGCCCAGCTCCGCGCCCGGCGCGAGGATCTCGAGGTCGTCGCCCTGCGGGGAAACGTCGACACGCGGCTGCGCAAGCTGCGGGAGGGCGACTACGCCGCGATCGTCCTCGCGCACGCCGGTCTCGCGCGGCTCGGGCTCGGTAGCGAAGTGGGCGCGCTGCTCGACCTCGTGCCCGCGCCCGGTCAGGGGACGCTCGTGCTCGAGGGCCGCGCGGAGGACGAGCGCGCGCGAGCCGCCGCCACCGCGGTGAGCGATCCGGGGGTCGCGGCGTGCCTGGGCGCCGAGCGCGCGCTCGTGCGCGAGCTCGGAGCGAGCTGCCACACCCCGCTCGGCGCGCTCGCCGTTCGCGCGACGGAGGACACGCTCGTGCTCTCCGCCTGGGCTGGGCTGCCCGACGGCTCGACGTGGGTCGGCGACGAGCTCCGAGGGCGGGCGGACGATCCGGACGCGCTCGGGCGCGAGCTCGGGCGGCGCCTGCTCGCCGCGGGGGCCGAGAAGATCCTCGCTCAAGCCGAGGCGCTCGGGGCTCGGGACGGCGGCGCCCCGCCCGCCGCGCGCCCCGACGGCGTCCCCGTGGGACCCGGGGCGAGGGCAACGGACGCGTGAGCGGTCCGGCGCGGGCCTACCTCGTGGGCGCCGGCCCGGGCGATCCGGGGCTCCTGACCGCGCGCGCGCTCGAGCTCATCGCCCGCGCCGACGTGATCCTCCACGACCGGCTCATCCCCGCCTCGGCGCTCGACGGCGCTCGAGCCGACGCGGAGCTCGTGTACGTCGGCAAGCAGGGCGGCGGCGCGTCGATGCCCCAGGAGGAGATCGACCGGCTGCTCGTGCGCCACGCAACCAAGGGCGCGACGGTGGTGCGCCTGAAGGGTGGCGACCCGTTCGTGTTCGGCCGGGGCGGGGAGGAGGCGCTCGTGCTCCATGCGGCGGGGATCCCCTTCGAGGTGGTGCCCGGAGTGACCGCGGGCGTCGCCGCCCCGGCCTACGCCGGAATTCCCGTGACCCACCGCGACCGCGCAAGCGCCGTGGCGCTCATCACGGGCCACGAGGATCCCCAGAAGCCCGAGTCGGCGATCGACTGGCCGGCGCTCGCCGCCTTCCCCGGGACGCTCGTCTTCTACATGGGTGTCCGTCAGCTCGGGCGGATCGCCGAGCAGCTCGTGGCCGGCGGGCGCTCGCCGCAGGAGCCCGCCGCGGTGATCGAACGCGGAACCCTTCCCGGGCAGCGGACCGTACGCGCCACGCTCTCGACGCTGCTCGAGCGCGCACAGGAGGCGAGCGTGCGCCCCCCGTCGATCACCGTGGTGGGCCCGGTGGCCGCGCTGGGCGAGGAGCTCGGCTGGTTCGAGCAGCGAGCTCTCGCCGGGCGCACCGTGGCGGTCACGCGGGCGCGCGCACAGGCCAGCGGCCTCGCCCGGCGCCTGCGCGAGCTCGGCGCCGAGGTGCTCGAGGCGCCGGCGATCCGCATCGTGCCGCTCCCGGGGGAACCGCCCGATCTGAGCGCCTACGACCTCCTTTGCCTGACGAGTCCGACCGCCGTCACCGTGCTCTTCGAGCGCCTGACGGACTCCGGTCGGGACGCGCGCGCGCTCGCGGGGGTGAGCGTGGCGGCGATCGGGCCGGGCACCGCCCGGGCGCTCCGCGAGCGCGGCGTGCTCGCCGACGTGGTGCCCGAGCGGTTCGTGGCCGAGGGGCTCGTGGACGCGCTGGCCGGGCGGCCGGTGCGCCGCGCGCTTCTCGCCCGCGCGCGCGAGGCGCGCGACGTGCTGCCCGACGCGCTGCGTGAGCGCGGGGCTCAGGTCGACGTCCTCCCCCTCTACGAGACCGTCGCCGAAGCGCTCGGCCCGGAGGAGCGCGAGGCCGCCCGCGCCGCGGACTACGTCACGTTCACCTCCTCCTCCACCGTGCGCTTCTTCCTCGACGCGGTCGGTGCGCTCGACGCGCGCACGCGGCTCGTCTCCATCGGCCCGGTGACGAGCCAGGCGCTCCGCGAGCGGGGGCTCGAGCCGCACGTCGAGGCCGAAGAGCACGACGTCGACGGAGTTCTCGCCGCGCTTCTGGACGACGCGCGACGCCGCTCGGGATGAGCCTCGGCACCCCCCGGCTGCACCTGCGTCGCACGAGCTCCACGAACGACCGCGCCCGTGAGCTCGCCCGCGCCGGAGCACCGCACGGCGCGCTCGTCACCGCCGCCGAGCAGAGCGCGGGCCGCGGGCGCCAGGGACGGACCTGGAGCGCGCCGCCGGGCCGGGCGCTGCTCCTCTCGCTCGTGTTGCGCGACCCGCCGCGGCTGCTCCCACTCGCGGCCGGGCTCGCGGTCGCCGAGGAGGTCGGGGCCGACGCGCGGATCAAGTGGCCGAACGACGTGCTCCTACCCGACGGGCGCAAGGTCGCGGGGATCCTCGTCGAAGGTCGTCCGCAGGAGGGATGGGCGGTGCTGGGCATCGGGCTGAACGTCGCGGTCCAAGTCGACGACCTTCCGCCCGAGCTGCGGCAGACCGCCGGGACGCTGGGTCGCCCACCCGCGGAGCTCGAGCCCACGCTGCGGCGACTCATCGTCGCGCTCGAGCGGTGGCTGGCCGCCTCCCCCGGCGTCGTGATCGACGCCTACCGCGAGCGCGACGCGCTGCTCGGGAGCGAGATCACCTGGTCGGGCGGGAAGGGAATCGCGGCGGGAATCGACGGAGAAGGTCGCCTCGTGGTGAGCGGCGCCGACGGGCGACGGGAGACCCTCGAAGCCGGGGAGGTGCACCTCGGCCTCGGCGGGGAGACGAGCCCGTAGCGCCCTACTCCGGGGAGTCCGACGCGGCTGCGGGCTTGGCCGCGCGGCGCATGGAGCGCGCCGCCGCCGCGACGTTCGCGGCGACCTCCTCGGGGGCCGGCGCGGTGCTCGCAGGCTTGCCGCCCGCTGCTGCGGACCGCGAGCGCCGCCGCCGCGGGCGCTTGGCCGGAGCCGCCGCCGGCGATTCAGAGGAGCTCGTCGGCTCCTCGGAGGCGGGCGGGCGCCCGTTGCTCGTCACGAGCACCTCGTCGTTCGAGACCCCCTCGCCCGCCTGAGCGCCCTTCTTGCGGCGGCGCGTGCCGCGGCCGCGGCCGCGCGCCTTGGGGAAGTTGCGCAGCAGCTCGCGGGCCAGCGCGCTCGGCTTGCGGGCCATACGAGTCCGCGCTCCGCGCAGCGCCTCCTCGCCCTCCGGCGTATGCGCGAGGGCGGCGGCGAGCAGAGCGGCGGAGAGCCGGCGATCCTGCTTGCGGGCGGCGTGCACGAGCCGGCGGGCATTGCGCCCGTGCGCTCCGCCCGAGGAGTTCACGAGCAGGCCGAGCAGTCGCTTGGTCTCGGGCCAGCGCTGCACCGCGTACTCCTCGTGCACCTCGCGCGTGTACTCGGCGAGGCGCCAGATCCACGCGTTGGCCTGGTCACGGCGGCCGACGCGCTTCTCGGCGAGCACTCCGAGCATGATCTTCACGCCCTCGCGCTTCTCCTCGCGCGTCCACCCGGCCATGATGTCGATCGCCTGGTCGAAGGCCTCGGGATCGCGGACGTCGGCGATCTCCTGCAGGGCCTTGAGCCGGAGCGGGGCGCTCTTGTTGCGCTGCACCGCGGTGATGAGAAAGCGCCGGCGCAGCTCGCCCCCCCGGTCGAAGTGGAGCATCGCCTTGGCGCGGCGCCAGCCGCTCGGGGCCACCCGTGCGCCCGCGAGCGCCGCCCACATGTGCTGCTCGCCCCAGTCCAGGTTCTCGACGGCGATCCGCCACAGCTCGCGCTCGAAGACCTCGTGACGGCGCTCTTCGTCGGCGGTGACGGGCAGCACGCGCCGCTCCACCCGCACTCGCCGACCGCGCCCGCGGCGCACCGGACCGACGACGATCGCCCCGCCGCGGTAGACGTCGCGGTCGAGCAGGGAGTGCAGCGTGACGACCGGATCGTCGTGTCGCGTGGCCGGGTGGACGAAGTCGATGACGAGGCCCGCCTCCTTGCCCGGGTGCCGGCGCGTGACTCGGCCGACGCGCTGCTGGTAGATCCGCTTGGAGGCCGTCGGCGCGAGGTGCATGCACACCGTCGCGCGCGGCGAGTTCCAACCCTCGGCGAGGAGCTGCGCGTTGACGAGCACGTCGATCTTGCCCGTCTCGTAGTCGGCGAGGATCCGCGCCAGCTCACGCTTGGGCGTCTCGCCCGAGACGGCCTGGGCCTTCATCCCGAGATCGCGAAAGGCCTGGGCGAGGTTGTAGGCGTGGCGCACCCCGGCGGCGTAGACCACGCCGGGCACCCCGGCGAACCGGGTCTGGTAGAGGTCGGCCACCGCCATGTTGAACGGCTGCTGGTCGAGCAGTTCGGCCAGCATCTCCTGGTCGAACTCCGTGTCGACCTCGCCGCGGCGCAGCGGCACCTTGGCGATCGTGCGCACGCCGGGTCCGGGCGGGATGCGGATGCAGCGCAGCGGCGCGATCACGCCTCGGCGGGCGGCCTGGGCGAGGTCGAAGCGCGAGGTCTGGGTGGGGAAGAGGTCGGTCACGTGGCGCGCGATGAGCGCGCCGGTCGCGGTCATGCCGATGAAGATCGGGCCGCCCCACGCGCGGATGGACGCCGAGGTCTTCTCCCCGAGCGCGGTGTGCGCCTCGTCGCAGATGACGATCGCGTAGGCGTCGGAGATGCGACCGACGTTGCGCACGAACCACTGGTAGGTCTCCACGGTGACCGGCCCGTCCGCGGAATCCTTGCCGTCGAGCAGCGCCGGAGAGATCCGCTTGGCGTAGCCGCGGTCGCGCAGCTCGCCGTGGAACTGATCCACGAGGTTGCGCCGGTGGGTGAGGATGAGCACCCCGCCCGTGCGCGAGGCCTCGACGAAGCCGAGGGCGGCCACCGTCTTGCCCGCGCCCGTCGCATGCTCGAACCAGAAGCGCCGGGCGGCGTTCGGATCCTCGGGCTGCTCCTCGATCTGGCCGAGATCGGCGGGAGCGTCGTCCTGCCAGTCCTGGGGCTCCTCGTCGGGGTCGGCGTCCTCCTCGCCGAGCTCGCGCTCGAGCTCGACCTCGACCTCCTCGGCGCCCGGAATGGCGACGGAGGCGAGCGGCGCCGGCTCGGCGAGCGCGGGCGCCGCGCCGTTCAGGCTGCCGAGGTTCACGCGCTGGGCCTCGGCCAGCAGCGCGGTGAGCGTGCCCGAGAGCGCGTCGACCTGGTGGGGGGAGAGCAGCGTCCCGTCGACGAGCTTTGGCTCCTCCTCGGAGAGCAGCCGCTCGAGCCCGAGCAGCAAGGAGAACTCCCGTCGCCAGGCGACGGAGGGAAGCTTCGCGCCGGCGTCGAGCTCCGCGAGCGCGGCGTCGAGGGCGCGCCCGCGCGGGGTGGCGGGCGCCAGGGCGTCGGCGACCTGCTCGCCCTCGTGCAGGAAGCTCTCGCGCGTGAAGCGCTCGGCGCGAGCGATCGCGTCGGAAGTGGGAAGGGGCGACGTGGCCCCGGAGATGGGTTCGGCCAAAGCGTGGCTCTCGGTAAGGAACTCTCCAAGAGAACCGCCGGCGCGCCGCCTCGGCGGCGCAAGCGATTCGAGCGGACCGGCGCAGGCGAGGCCGGTACACGAGCGCGGCCAGCCTGCCGTACTCGTTCTCACAGGATACCGCTCGCGGCGGCACATCCCGCGGATCGCCCAGCCGATCTGGCAAGCTGTCACCCATGCACCTGCGCCGCTTGCTTACCGCCTGCCTCGCCCTCCTCGCGCTCGCCGGCTGCGGCGGGGCCAAGCCGCCGAGCGCCGCGGTCTCGCCGCAGTCCGAGCGCCAGGCGCTGCAGGGCTCCCCTCCGGCCCTGGCGGCGCTCCACGCCCAGGGTGGTGAGCTGTTGCCCGGCGCGACTCCCGAGCAGCTCCAGAAGCGCCTGCAGGGACTGAGCGGCCATCCCGTGGTGGTCAACGCCTGGGCGTCGTGGTGCGCGCCGTGTCGCGCCGAGTTCCCGTTCTTTCAGAAGCTCGCCCTGAAGTACGGGCGCCAGGTCGCGTTCGTCGGCATCAACTCGATGGACGCGACCGCGAGCGCTACGAGCTTCCTGCGCTCCTACCCCGTGCCCTATCCGAGCTATGAGGACAAGTCGGCGGCCATCGCGCGCGCCCTGCACGGACCGGCCGGCCTGCCGATAACGAACTACTACACCGCCGACGGTCACCTCTTCTACCAGCACGCGGGCGGCTACCCGAGCGCGGCGGCGCTCGAGGCCGACATCCGCCGCTACGCCCTGCGGCAGTGAGCTTCGCGGTCCGCCGCGTTCAGGACGCAGCGGAGTGCGACGCCGCGCTCGCGCTGCGCCATCGCGTCTTCTGCCTCGAGCAGGGCGTGCCCGAGGCGGAGGAGAGCGACGGCCGCGACGACGAGGGACTGCATCTCGTCGCCGTCGAGGCCGACGGGGAGGATGTCATCGGGACCTGCCGACTGCTGTTTATCAGCGGCACCGTGCAGTTCTCGCGCCTGGCCGTGGAGCACGCGGCGCGCCGGCGCGGAGTGGCCGGAGCTCTGCTCGCCGCCGCCGAGGAGGAGGCGCGGCGCGGCGGGGTGCGGCGCATGCTCCTCCACGCCCAGACCTACGCTGCGGGGCTCTACCGAGGGGCGGGGTGGGAGCCGCGCGGCTCGATCTTCGTCGAGGCGGGGATCGAGCACGTGGCGATGGAGAAGGCGCTTGCCTGAGATCCGCGTGGACCCGCTCACGGGCCTGCGCACGATCGTCGCCGCCGCGCGGGTGACGCGACCCGGCGGGGGGTTGCGGGCCACGCCGGCGGCGCCGATCGAGCGCGAGCGCGACCCCTTCGCCGAGGGCCACGAGGACCGCACGCCGCCCGAGCTCCACGCCGTGCGCCCGGGCGGCGGCGCGCCCGACGCCCCGGGTTGGCGTGTGCGCGTGGTCCCGAACCTCTATCCGGCGCTCAGCCCCGACGCCGGCGGGGCGCCTCCCGCGCCCGACGCCCACCCCGACCTCTTCTTCGCCGAGCCCGCCCTCGGCGCGCACGAGGTGATCGTCAACGGGCCCGAGTCGGTGAGCTCCCTCGCGGAGCTCGCGGTAGAGCAGGTGCAGGCCGCGGTCGAGGTGTGGCGCGAGCGCATGAGCGCTCACCGCGAGGCGGCCTACGTGCACCTCATCGTCAACGAGCGCGCCGAGGCCGGCGCCTCCCTTCCCCACACCCACGCCCAGCTCTACGCGCTGCCCTTCGTGCCCGCGGCCGTGGCGCGCGAGCGTGAGCGCTGCGGCGCCTACGCCGTGCGGACGATGGGCGGCAACCTGCTCGGCGACCTCGTACAGGAGGAGGTGCGCCGCCGCGAGCGCGTGGTGGCGATCGACGAGGAGGCGGTGCTGCTCGCTCCCTACGGAGCGCGCCTGCCCTTTCAACTCATGCTCGCGCCCCGGCGGGTGCGCGGCAGCTTTGCCGACGACGGACCCACGGGCGCGGCGCTGCTCCACGACGGCCTGCGCCGCCTCGCCCGGCGCCTGGGCGCGAGCCCACCGCTCAACCTGTGGGTGCGCACGGCGCCGCGGGGGGCCGAGCACTTCTGCTGGCGGATCGACGTGATGCCCCGCCTCACCCAGCTCGCCGGCCTCGAGCTCGGCACGGGCCTGCACCTCAACGTGCTCGCGCCCGAACAGGCGGCGCGCGAGCTCCGCGAGTCCTAGCCCGCGCGCGTCGTGTACGCGATCGCGGCCACGATCGCCGTGGCGCTGGCCGCGGGCGCCGGCGCCGAGCGGCGCTACGGAGCCCACGCGCAGCGCGGCGGGCGACTCGTCCTCCGCGCGATGCTCTACGCGCTTGTCCCCTTCATCGCCTTCTTCAACATCACCCGGCTGCGGATCACCGCCGACGTGGGCGGCGGCATCGGGCTCTCCTATCTCGCTCTCGCGCTCACCGGCGGGGTCGCCTACCTCGTGGGCGCGCGGGCGCTGCGCCTCGGGCGTCCGGCGACGGGCGCGCTCATGTGCGGCGCGATCCAGGGCAACACGGGCTACCTCGGCCTGCCGCTCGTCGCGGCGGTGCTCGGCTCCTCGCGCCTCGGGGAGGCGGTGGCCTACGACGCGCTCGTGCAGTCCCCCACCCTGCTCGTGGCCGGCTTCGGCATCGGCGCGGCGTTCGGCGCGCGCGCGGGCGTGGGAGCGCGCGCGCGGCTGCGCGCGTTCCTCGCGCGCAACCCTCCCCTGCTCGCGGTCATCGCGGGGCTGCTCGCGCCACGCGCGCTGGCGCCCGACGTACTCGTCCACATCTCACGGGTGCTGGTCTTCGCGCTCCTCCCGCTCGGGTTCTTCGCGGTCGGCGTGACGCTCGCGGCCGAGTCCGAGGGTGGCCGGGCTCGCTTTCCCCCGCCGTTCACGCGCGCGATCGCCGCGGCGCTCGCGTTGCGCCTCGCGCTCGCGCCCGCTCTGCTCCTCGCGCTCGCCGCGCCCCTGATCCACCTCCCGGCGCCCTATCTGCTGCTTGCCGCGATGCCGTGCGGCATCAACGGACTGGTGATCGCGCACGCCTACGGGCTCGACGTGGGCTTGAGCGCGGGGGCGATCGCCTGGAGCACCGCCGTGGTGGTGTTGGTCGGAGTACTCGCCGTCACCCTCATCTGAGGTAGTCTCGCGCCCGTGAAGATGCCGGCCTTGCTCGCTTCGCGTCCCGTCGGGCTCCAGATCGTGCTCAGCGACCTCGTGCCGCTCGCCTTCGGAGCCGTGTGCGGGATCGTGCTCGGAACCTCCAAGCCGATCTACACCGTCCTCACGCTGCTCGCGCTCCTCGGCGGCTTCCTGGCCGGGCTCGAGCACCGCGGCGCGGGGGAGGGAGCGGCGCGCGGCGAGGTCGGAGGGCTGCTCTTCGGCGTGGGCATCCTCCTCGCCCACGGCCTGGCCAAGACCAAGGCCAAGTCCACCCTGCCCGATCCCGAGATCCTCCTCGTCGTCATCACGGCGCTCATCGGTGCCGGGCTCGGAGCCCTGGGCGGCGCCCTGCGCGGCCGACGGGAGCGTCGGGCGCAGCTCTGAGCCGCGACGCGTGCGCGCGCTGGTGCAGCGCGTGGCCCGCGCGGCGGTTGCGGTGGAGGGAGAGCCCGTCGCGGCGATCGGGGCCGGCCTGCTCGTGTTGCTCGGAGTGACGCACGAGGACAGGGAGCAGGAGGCCGACCGCCTGGCCGCCAGGGTGCTCGCCCTGCGGGTCTTCCCCGACGCGGAGGGCCGCATGAACGAGCCGCTCGGCGAGCGCGAGCTCCTGTGCGTGAGCCAGTTCACGCTGTACGCGGACGCGCGACGGGGCAACCGGCCGAGCTACGTCGCCGCCGCGCCCGCCGATCACGCCGAGCCGCTCTACGAGCGCTTCTGCTCGCGTACCCACGCTCGCCGCGGGGTCTTCGGTGCCCACATGGCGGTCGAGCTCGTGAACGACGGGCCGGTCACGCTCTTGCTCGAGACGGGACGCGGGTCCGACGCCGAGTAGGCTCTCGCGTCATGCCGCCGACCGGCCGCTTCGTCGCCTCCTTCGCCGCCGAGCCGCCGCAGGAGCCGCTGCCCTACGGGCGCTGGGCCGATGAGCTCCGCGAGCACTTCCTGACCGCCTGCCTCGCGCTCGACACCGAGGGCGAGGAGGTCGGCGAGCCGGGGGAGATCGCGTGGTTTCCCGACCGCACGTGGAGCGGGCGCACCTACGTACCGGCCACGATGGCGAGCGATCGGGGCTGGGAGTGGTTCGGCTACGTCGCCTTCACCTCGCCGCAGGAGGAGGGCGAGCCGACGGACTTCACGGCGAGCGCCGATCTGACCACGGAGACCGCCGACCGCAACCCCGACTGGCGCCTCGACCTCTCCGATGAGGTGGTCGGCGGATGGCGCGGCGAGCTCGGCAAGCGCGCCGACATGACGCTCGTGTGGGGCGTGCCGCTTACCGGCGGCGGCGCGCGGGTCACCGCCGAGCTCGCCAACCTCGCGGTCGACCAGTGCGAGCTCATCGACGGGCGCTTCACCCTGCTCGCGCCGGACAACTACCGCGGCGACTTCCTCGACATCAAGCTCTGGAGCGAGCGCGGCGAGGAGCTCGCGCGGGAGTCGCTGTACGTGGACGACGAGGAGGCGGACGCCGGTTAAGCTGGCCGAGGGCCCCGATAGCTCAGCCGGATAGAGCGACTCCCTCCTAAGGAGTAGGCCGCTGGTTCGAATCCAGCTCGGGGCACTCCGCTGTGCCTCTTCAGCGGTCGCCGCCGCGGCCGGCGAGGGCCGCGCGGACACTGCGGTGCGCGCGGTAGGCGCCGAGGGCCCTCACCGCCCGCTCGTGCTCGGCCGGCGAGGAGTTCGGACCCGGGGCGGGGGGCGTCGAGCTCTCCCCGTGGACACTGTGCCACAGGATCCTGTCGAGCACGGCCTGCGGCACGACGTCGGGGTGCTCGAAGGGCAGCGCCGCCGAGAGCTTGGCGTCGGGTGCCCCCGAGCCGTTGACCTCGTTCAGCTTCTGTGTCGGCTTCATGGCGCTGAAGCGGGTGCCCTCCACGTCGGCGGAGGCGCTGAACGCGTCGTACATCGGCGTGGCCAGCGCGTCGTTCAGCGAGAGCGGCTGCAGGCCGACGATGAGCTCGGCCGTGCGCAGCGCGGAGTACTGGTCATAGCGGGTGTGCACCACCGCGCCGCGGCGCGCCCACGGGGAGATGACAAAGGCGGGCATGCGGTGAGCGTCGACGTGGTCGGCGCCGTCCTGCGAGTCGTCCTCCACGACGAAGATGGCCGAGTCCTTCCAGATCGCGGAGTGCGAGATGGTGTCGACGATCTGGCCGAGAGCGAGGTCGTTGTCGGCCACGAGGGCCTGCGGCGAGTACTTGTTCGCCGTCGTCCCGTTGGTGTGGTCGTTGGGGAGGATCATGTAGTTGAACGCCGGCACGGTCCCGCTCGCCACCTGCTGCTCGAACTGGGGGCGAAAGACGTTGAAGCGGCTGGCGGCGGCGATCGGAGTGCCGGTGGTGCCGAGGAGACCCGAGTCCTGGGTGCAGCCCGCGATGTTGCCGGGCCCGGCCCCGGCGGCCGGGCAGCCGATCTGGACGTTGCCGGGGTAGGACTGATCGGTGTTGGCCAGCACCTGCCGGAAGGTCGGTCGGCCGTCGTTGCCGAGCGGCGTGTCGCCGGCGCCCTGCTCCCCGTAGTTGCGGAAGGGGATGTTCTGGCGCACGAGCTGGTCGAAGACGAAGGCCTTCGCCGGGAAGGAAACGGGGAAGATCCCGAAGTCGAAGGCGCGCCCGCGGTTGGAGTAGTTCGCCGCGGTGGCCCTCTGCACGTAGTCGATCGCGTGCGCGCCCGCGGTGATGACGTGTCCGTCGACCGAGACCTCGGAGTCGGCGTATAGGTGGTCGAGCAGCGGGAAGGTGCGCGCGAGGCGGTGGGCGTTCGGAGTGATCCCTCCCGTCGGTCCCGGAACGCCGTTGTCGCCGAAGAGCTCGAGCTTCGGGTCTCCGTCGCCGCGCGGATCGGAGCCGAAGACCTGGTCGTAGGTGCGGTTCTCGCGCACGATGTAGAAGACGTGGCGGATCTTCGTGCTCGCTCCGCCGTTCGGCGCCTGCACCGGCGTGTCGGCCGGGGCCCGCTGTGCGTTGCTGGGGCGCGCCTGGCGATCGGCGGCGGGGGTGAGCGCGCGCACCTGGGTGTCGGTGGGCCGCGCGAGCACCCCGGCGCGACCGAGGAGCTTGTCGAGCACGTAGGAGCCCGGGGGCGTCATGACCTTCCCGAAGGAGCGCTTGTCGCCGGCGAAGACGAAGTCGGGGTTGGGCCCGGCGCCGAAGCCCTTGCCCGCCAGCCACAGGAGCCTTCCGCCCCCCGGGGTTACCTTCACGTCGGTGGGATAGGCGGCCACCGGCAGGCGTCCGATCAGGCGGTACGGGATGCGCTTCGGGCAGCGGCGCAGCCGAGGAAGCGCCCGGATCGCCCGCCCGAGCGCGGCCCGGCGCCCGCGCGGCGAGCGGCGGGCGAGGATCCGCAGGACGCGCCCCCGGTAGAGGCGCTCCTGGGCACGCGACGGTCCGCCGCAGGCGAGCACGACGCGGCCGATCAGCAAGCGGCGCGCGAGCGCGGCGCGGGCGCGCGCCGAGCGAGTGCGAGCCGCCAGGGCCCGGTAGCGCTCGATCGAGGGCACGGAGCGACGCAGCACGACACGGCGCTGAGGCTCGTTGGCCGTGCGGGTGAGGCCGACGGCAGCGACCGCGTCCTCGCCCGCGTCGGCCGCGTAGAGGGTGTCGCCCCGCGGCGAGACGGCGAGCGACACCGGCTCGGTGCCGAGCACGCCGCCGCGGGCGACCGAGATGAGCCGGCTCACCCGCCCCGCGCCCGTATCGATCTGGGCGATCAGGTCGCGGTTGGCCACCGCGACGTAGAGGGCCCCCGTGCGGTGATCGAGCGCCATCCCCTCGGGATGGGCGCCCTGGTCGCCCAGCGCGCCGCCGAGCCCGCGGATCGTCGCGGAGACCGCCGCGGCCCGGACGTCGAGCACCGAGAGCGAGCCGTCCTGCTCGTTGGAGACGTAGGCGCGCCCGCGAGAGTCGAAGGCCACGCCGTTGGGATAGGCGCCGACGCGCACGGCGCGCGCGCGGTGGCTCGGCAGGTCGATGACCGCCGCCGAGTCGGCCTGGTTCAGCGCGACGACGAGCGACCTGCCGTCCGGCGCGACCGCGAGGCCTTCCGGAAACGCGGCACTCACGGGCGGGAGTGAGTTCTGGCGCCCCGAGCCGCCCATGGTCGAGGGGAGCGCGATCGGATCGCGCTCGACGCCGCGGCCCGTTCGCCCGTCGACCGTGAAGACGTGCACGACGTCGCCGCCGTTGCCCCTGGTCGGCCCCTCGGTCGGGGAGTCGCCCTTGGCGGTGCCCGAGACGTAGGCCGTGCGCCCGTCGGGAGCGAAGGCGATCCCCCCGTAGCCCCCGGGAAGAGGAAGGGTCTGCACGACCCGGCCGCGGGCGACGTCCACCACCCGCACGTCGTCGGAGCCGTGCCCCGAGTCGACCGCCCACAGGAAGCGGCCGTCCCGCGTCAGGGCCGAGCCGGTGGGAAAGTTGCCCAGGGTCGTGAGCCGACCGACGGGATGAAGCGCGCGCCCGTTGCCCGTGACGCGGAGCGACGGCCCGACACGACCCGGCGGAGTCACGGCGGCGGCCACGCCGGCGAGGGCGAGCAGGGCCGAGGTGAGAAGGAGGAGGCGCAGGAAGCGGCCGGAGCTCACGACGGGGACGCTACCGGGAAGAGGGGGTGGCGCGTTGCGGTTCCGTGAACGGCTTTCGGTCGCTTCGGAGCTAGGAGCGGTCAGGGCGCTCGGGATAGACCTCGTCGATCGTCGTGAGCGCCCGGTAGGGCGCCCGCGCGGCCGCCTCGATCGCCGCGGCCCCACCCGCGAGTCGATCGCAGATCGCCAGGACCCCGCAGATCTCGTGCCCCTCCTCCCGCACCGCCTCGATCGCGCGCACGGTGGAGCCGCCGGTGGTCACGACATCCTCCACGAACAGGCAGCGCTCGCCCGGCGCGAGCGGCGGCCCCTCGATCCGGCGGGCGAGGCCATGGGGCTTGGCCTCCTTGCGCACGAAGAACGCCTTTACCTCCGCGCCCCCGGCGAGCGCCGCGCAGGCGATCGGATCCGCGCCCATCGTCATCCCGCCGACCGCGGTGGCGCCCCGCTCCCGCGCCTCGACGGCCACGAGCTCGCCGAGCGCCGCAAAGCCCGCAGGGCGGAGGATCGCGCGCTTGGCGTCGACGAGGTACTGCGCGCGGGCGCCGCTCGTGAGAACGACCTCCCCGAGCACCAGCGCGTGGGTGCGCAGCTCCTCGAGCAGACGTGCGCGCGCGTCGCTCATCGCGATGGGAAGAGGTCCACGGCGGCGCGTATCTTAGGCGCGTGGTCGAGCGCACCCTCCGGCGGATCGCGGTCGTTCTGAGCCTGCTCGTCGCGGTGTCCTTCGCGTTCTTCGCCGTCGATCAGCTCAGCGGCGTCTCGAGCCGCCAGCAGCAGCAGATCGACAGCGGTCAGCCCACCGATCCCGGCGTGCTCCCCCAGCCGCAGCACCGCAGCCAACCGCGGCGCTTCATCGACGGCGCGGCGCACACCCTGCTCACGCCCTTCTCCGGGGTGGTCACCTCGACGAGCCTGTGGGCGCGGCGGGGAATACCCACGGCGCTCGCTCTGCTCATCTACGGGTTCGGGCTGGGCTACCTCGCGCGCTACGCGCGCGGGCTCTGAGCCCGTCCTACGGGTAGACGTCGATCGGCATCCCGAGGCGGATCCAGTCGTGCACGGCGCGCGCGTCGGGGACCGGAATCCGCAGGCAGCCATGGCTCGCCGGGTAGGTGGGCACCTCGGCGTAGCCGTGGATCGCGTAGCCGCCGTAGAAGTAGCTCGCGTCGACCATCCCCTTCTGGTTCGTGCCGAGATCCTTGCGGTAGAAGCGGAAGGAGCCGAGCACGGTCGGCGTCGAGGGCTTGCCCGAGGAGACGACATAGACGCGCACCACGCGGCCGCCCTCGAGCTCGGCCATCACCTGACGGGAGAGGTCGGCCTCGATGTGGCGCCCGTGGCGGGGGTAGCGCGCGCGGAAGGCGCCGCGCCGCCGTAGGAGCGCGCCGAGGATCGACCGCGGGGCGAAGGTCGTGCGCGCCATGCGGTTGACCTTGCGAAAGGCGAGGACGGCGCGGCCCGTTGCGGGCTCGAAGTTCCCCGACCGCGGCACGGCGTAGCCCTCCGCGGCGAGCTGACGCTGGAGCACGCTCACGAGCGGCCCGTGCGAGCCGGGGCCCAGCGCCCCCGAGTAGACGAGGATCCGCACGGGCGCTCCCACGAAGCGCTTCTGCGCGCGCGTGCCCCGGTGGCCGATGCGCACGCCGAGCCGGCCCGGGCGCGGGCTCGAGACCACGAGGGAGAAGCGCCCGGTGCGCCCGCTGGGACTCGGGCGCACCGCCAGGCGCCGCACGCGTACGCGCGAGCCCTGACGGATCCGGACGGAGACGCGCTGCCCGGCGACGTAGGGCGCGACCTCCCCGCGGATCCGCACCCGCTGACCCGTGAGCGCCAGGTCCGCGCCACCCGCCCGGATCACCGGGCCCACGTGCAGGCGGAGCCGTCCGGGAGCGGGGCGCCCGGCGGCCGCGGCCAGGCCGGGAAGCCCGAGGAGGAACGCGAGGGCGAGGGCCGCGAGCGAACGAAGGCGCATGAACCGCGCGATCCTATGCGACGCAGGGCTTTGCGCCAGCGTGCTGGACGCTTAGGCAGGCACGGCCAGGGGGGCCGGCGCCCGGCGCGCGAACGGCCCGGTGATCACGGCGATCACCGTGAGCGCGCCGAGGGCCACGAGCGCTACCTGCCCGACGTGCCAGTGGCGCAGCGCGCCCAGAGCGATCGAGTTGTTGATCGCGTGGAGGGCGAAGCACGGATAGAGCGATCCGGTGACCCAGCGCAGCACGCACAGCGCCATCCCGAAGAAGGCGAGCGGGACGAGGAACCCGACGGGCGTGTCGCCGCCGGCGTGCACGGCCCCGAAGGTCAGCCCGGTGAGAACGGTGGCGAGCCACGGACCGTGCCAGTTGCGCAGCGCGGAGAAGAAGAAGCCCCGAAAGAAGAGCTCTTCGGCGATGGGAGCCGAGACGCAGAGGAGCAGCGAGACGGCCACGAGCGCGAGCGTGCTCCGATCGACGCCGAGCTGCGTGGGCAGGGTGTCGCGCTCGTGCAGGTGCAGCGCCGCGGCCCAGGTCGCACTGAACAGGACATAGAGCACGGCGGCGAGGACGAGCCATCCGAGCGCCGAGGTCAGACGTGTGCGTCGCAACCCGAACAGGTGCGGCGCCAGCGGTCCACGCGACCGCGCGAAGAGCAGCGCCGAGCCGACGAAGCTGAGCTCGAGGATCAGCGCGGTCAAGATCCCGACGATGGGCGGCGGATGCTTGGGATCGGCGCCGCTCGCCGCGGCGACCCCGCCGAGGACGCCGCCGACGATGACCGCCACGGCCAACCCGGAGAGAAAAGCGGCCGGCGCCAGCCACGGCTGCCAGACAACCGACTGCGCGGCCTCGCGCTCCGCAGGACGCTCGGACACGCGCGAGGGTGGTGGGGCGAACACCCCCCAAGGTTAGGGTCTGCGCTCGTGGACCGGTTCCGTCTCGGTCAGTGGGTAGGACGGGGGACGCAAGCGAGATCAACGCCGCACCGGGGGCGTCGGAAGGAGAAGCGGGTGGCGAGCGAGGCGGGGGACTACGAGATGCATGACGGCCCGGGCCCGGTTGCGAGGGAGGACGTCGCCGAGCCAGACGAGGCGATGGTCCGCTCGGAGGAGGAGCTGCACGTCACCACGGAGCGCCGTGCCGTCGAGCGGGTGCGGCTGCGGCTGCACGTGGTGACGGAGTACGTGGAGCAGACCGTGCCCGTGCGCCGCGAGGAGCTCCGACTCGAGCGCGAGGCGATCACCGGGCAGAACGCCTCGGGCACGGACGGGGAACCCGAGCTCTCCGACGAGGCGCACGAAATCATCCTCTACGCGGAGGAGGTCGTGATCGAGAAGCGCGTGGTGCCGCGCGAGCGCGTGCGCATCTCCAAGGAGCTCATCACCGAGGAGCGAACCGTCGCCGAGGAGATCCGCAAGGAGCGGATCGAGACCGACGGGATCCGGGACCCGGCCGAGTAAGGCTGGGCCGGGCTTCCTTCGCCGAGCCGGGCTCGGCCACCTTGCGGTGCATCTCGGCCTTCTCGCCGGCGCCCACCTTGGTGTCGAGCACGTCGGCGCGCTCGAAGAACTCGGTCTCCGTCGGTCCCGGCATCAGCGAGGTCACGGTCATCCCGGTGTCCTTGAGCACCGACGGCGGTGACGCGACCGTAGAGCTCATCGACGCCCTCGGACGTGGCGAGGTCCACCTGCACCGCCTCGACGCTCGCACCCCAGTCGATCTGCCCGGCGGCGGCCGAGATGGCCTCGTCCTCGGCGGCGAGGATCAGGTCGAAGCCGTTGACGGCGAACTGCTTGGCGAGCTCGAGGCCGATGCCGCTCGAGGCCCTGGGGACGACGGCGAGGGGGCGGGTGGCTGAAGGGGATTCCATGTGCGGCGGTGCCCGCCGCCCGCAGGATGGAAACGCCTGATGTCCCGCTGATACCAGCCGAGCTTCGCCGCCGCTCGCGGGCGCTCGACCACCCGGACCTCGACGCGGGCCGGACGCGACGGCAGCGCCAGCGAGAGGAAGTCGCGCACCGCGCCGGCGTGAGCGCAGAACGGGCAGTGGAGCGGAGCGGCGGGCGACATGGAGGCCTCGCTCGGCGCCACCGGCGCATCGCAGACCGGACAGGCGAGCGTACCGACGGCCAAGAGCCCCGAGCGCCCGACTCGGCGCTCCTCGCGCGGGCCGGAGATGCGCCCGACCGGCTCAGGACGGAGCGGTTCGGCTCCGTCGATGCCACGCTCGAACCCCACGGTGCCGAGTGTAGGTGGAGCCGCGAGCTGGTCTGCCGTCAGGGGTGCAGCGTGTCGCGCAGCGCCGCGAGCGCCGTGTAGCGGGGACTCCACCCGAGCTCGCGCTTGGCCTTGCTCACGTCCATGATCGCCGGGTGGCTGGCGGCCTCGACCCACTCCGTCGCGGGCGGGGCGAACGGCGGGGTGGGGATCGCGGCGAGCGCCCGCGCGGCCGTCGTCACCACGCTCCCCGGCACGGGCAGTGGCGCCAGTCCGAGCTCTCGCACCAGGTCCACGCCCGTGATGACGCCCTCGCCCGCGATGTTGTACGCGCCCGGTGGCCCGGCGCCGACGATGCAGAGCAGGAAGGCCCGACCGACGTCCTCCTCGTGGATGAGCTGGATCGGCAAATCCGGCGCGGGCGCCGGTAGCGGCACGGGGAGCCGGCGCGCGAGCCCGAGCAGCCCGCCGACGGCCGCGGTCACCGGCGCCGGTCCGAAATCCTTGCCGCCCGCGGCGTGCGGACCGACGACGATCGGCGGCCGCAGGAGATAGAGCTCGAGGTCGGGATGGGCGGCGACCTCCGCATAGAGGAGTCGCTCGATCTCGGCCTTCTCCTGCGCATAGAAGAGGCGCGCCGCAGGCCGTACCGGCCACTCCTCGGTCATCCCGACGGGGTTGTCGGAGTGGAAGCCATAGGCGGCGACCGACGAGGCATAGACGAACCGCTTGGCGCCGGCGGCGGCCGCCGCGCGGAAGGCGTTCAACGTGCCCTCGACGTTGATCGCCCTGATCGTCTGGCGCGAGGCGTTGCCCGTGATCATGAACGCGAGGTGGATGACCACGTCGGCGCCGCGGAAGGCCCCCTCGAGCGCCGCGGGCTCACGCACGTCGCCGCGCTGGGACTCCATCTTGGTCCACCCGTGCTCGGCGGGATCGAACGGGCGCCGGGCGATGCCCACGATGCCTCCGATGCGCTTGTCGGCCTGGAGGAGCGGGACGAGGCCGAAGCCGAAGGTCCCGGTGGGGCCGGTGACGGCGACCGTCAGCTTCTTGGGCTTGCGCGCCGGCACGAGAGGCGCCTACCCGATGGGCGGTGCGTGAATCGCCCGCGGGCTGTGGAGGTTCAGCTTCTTCCGGGCGCGCCCGTCAGCTCCGCCAGCGAGCGCACCACCCGCACGCCCGGCGGAGCCGGCGCCCCGTCGCGCACTACGAGCACCGGCTCGATCCCCGCCGCCCGCGCGCCCTCCACGTCGAGCTCGAGGGAGTCGCCGACGTGCACGGCCCGCTCCGCGCGCGCGCCCGCGAGCGCGAGCGCCCGGCGGAAGATCTCGGGGTCGGGCTTGGCCGCCCCGACCCTGGCGGAGGCGATGACCCCGTCCACGAGCCCCGCGATGCCGGCCTGCGCGAGCGCCGCGGGCAGCGAGACGTCCCAGTTGCTCACCACGACGAGCCGGCTGCCGTCCTCACGTAGTGAGTGCAGGACCGCGGGGACCTCCGGGAACACGCGAAAGCGCAGCGCTTCGAGCAGTGCGTCGGTGAGCGGGCCGAGGCGCGCGGCTCTGGCCGGCTCGGGCAGCGCCTCCCGCAGCACCCGGGCGCACCGCGTGCGTAGCCCGGCCAAGCTCGCGGCGTCGCGTCCCTCGTCGAGGTGGGCGCGGTAGAAGGCGATCTCGGCGCGCAGCGCGCTCTCGGCCTCGGCCTCAGTCAGCTCCAGCCCTGCGTGCTCGCGGAGCGCCGCGCGCAGCCGGGGAGCCGGTGGCTCGAGCTCGACCAGGGTCCCGAAGGCGTCGAGAAGCACGGCGCGGGCAGCGCGGGCGTTTCGGCCTTGCTCGGCGGCCATGCAACCGATCCTCGCAGGCCTGCGTATAGCGTGGTGGGCAGGAATCCGCCCTACGGGGGCGTAACAACCTGCGGCTACCATTGACGTCGGACACCGGCCCTCGCCGCGCAGCATCCCGCCCCCTCCTCCCATGAGCCGCCGAGAGCGACAGAAGCGCCGCGGACGCCACCGCGGCCACCCCGCCGGCCGCGGGATCGGCGTGGCCCTGCTCGTCTTCGTCGCGGTCGCGGGACTCGCCGGCCTCGGGGCGGTGACGTGGGTGATCTCCGTCGCCAACTCGGCTCCGAACATCGAGGCGCTGAAGCCGATGGATCCCGGCTCGACGTCGGTGGTCTACGCGGGCGACGGCTCGCGCCTCGGGTTCATCCAGGCCGACGTGCTGCGCACTCCCGTCCCCGACGGGCAGATCCCCAAGGTGCTCAAGCAGGCGACGGTGGCGATCGAGGATCGCCGCTTCTACCAGCACAAGGGCGTCGACTACCAGGGTGTCCTGCGCGCCGCCGTGCGCGACGTCCAGCAGCGCGGCAAGAGCGTGCAGGGCGGCTCGACCCTGACGATGCAGCTCGTGCGCAATCTCTACATCCCCAAGGAGAAGAACGAGCGCACGATCACCCGCAAGATCAAGGAGGCCAAGCTCGCCGAGCAGCTCGAGAAGAAGCACTCGAAGTCCTGGATCCTCGCCGACTACCTGAACAACGTGCCCTACGGGACGCTCGGCGGCCAGACCGCGGTCGGGGTGAGCGCGGCCGCGCGGCTCTTCTTCGACAAGACTCCGGACCGGTTGACGCTCGGCCAGGCGGCGCTGCTCGCCGGCCTGCCCCAGGCGCCCTCTCAGTACAACCCGTTCCTCGACCGGGCGCGCGCGGAGTCGCGGCGCAACGACGTGCTGCGCGCGATGGCACAGGCCCGGATGATCTCGCCCGCGCGCGCCGCCCGAGCCGCCGCGGCGCCCCTCTCGGTGAAGTCCAACTCCTACTTCACCGCCCGCCGTGAGCAGTTCTTCTTCGACTACGTCAAGGACGAGCTCAACCGGCGCTACGGCGTCAACACGGTGCGCCAGGGCGGCTTCAAGATCCATACGACGATCGACCTGAAGCTGCAGGACGAGGCGCGCAAGGCGATCAACGGTCAGCTCGGCCAGCCGGGAGATCCCGCCTCGGCGATTGTCTCGATCGACCCGCGCAACGGCTACATCCGCGCCATGGCCTCCTCCCAGACCTACGGCAAGACGAGCTTCAACTACGCCACCCAGGCCCACCGCCAGCCGGGCTCGACGTTCAAGGTCATGGTCCTCATGGCCGCTCTGCGCCGCGGCGTCGATCCCAACTCCACCACCTACACCTCGCGCAAGCTCGACGCCGGTTGGCTGCCGAGCGTTCCCGGCTACAGCGTGGACACCTACTCGCGCTCCTACAGCGGGTCGCTGAACCTCGTGCAGGCGACGCTCAAGTCCGACAACACCGTCTACGCGCAGCTCGACGCCGACCTCGGGCCCGCGGCGGTCACCCAGACCGCGCGCGACATGGGCATCACCACCGACCTGCACAACTTCCCGGCCGAGGGCCTCGGCGGGCTCACCCACGGCGTCTCGCCCCTCGAGATGGCCAACGCCTACGCGACCATCGCCTCGGGCGGCTTTCGCAACAAGCCGATCGCGATCACCCGCGTCGTCCATCCGGGCGGCGAAGTCGACAACCTGGGCAAGCCGAGGCGCGTGAAGGCCTTCGACTCCTCCGTGACCTACGAGGCGACCAAGATCCTCCGCCAGAACGTGCTTCAGGGCACGGGCAAGGCGGCGGCCTACGGCTGTCCGGCCGCCGGCAAGACCGGCACCACCACCGACTACAAGGACGCGTGGTTCGTGGGCTTCGAGCCGCGCCTCTCGACCGCGGTGTGGGTCGGGTATCCGAACCCGCCCGTGCCGATGAGGAGCGTGCACGGCATCGAGGTGGCCGGCGGCACGTTCCCGGCGATGATCTGGCACGACTACATGAACACCGCGCACGGCTCCTTCTGCCAGGACTTCACCCCGTCCTCGCAGGGGTTCAACTCCGCGCCGTTCTTCGGCCGCTTCGCCGGCACGGGCGGGCGTCACTCGAGCGGCTCGCGCTCGAGCGGCTTCACCTCGGGCGGCGGCTTCGGGTACGGCACCGGCGGGGGTTCCGCCCCGCGCTACAACCCGAACTACTACGCGGCGCCGCCCCAGGCCAATCCGGTGCCCGCGCCGACTCCCCAGGCGCCCCCGAGCACCGGCACCACCGCGCCGCCCGCCGGGGGCGGTACCGGCGGCGGCACGCCGAAGGCGGGTGGCGGTGGCTCCGGCGGTGGCGGCGCGGCCACCGGCGGCGCACCCGGAACCGGCAAGTAGCGTTCAGGGCGGCCGCACACGGCGAGCCGACGGGCGCGCGGGCGGCGCTATGGTTGCCGTGCGGCCATCCGGCCGCGGCGCCCGGCCGGGGCGCCTCCTGCTGACGAGGGACTCCTGAAGTGACGAAGGAAGAGAAGGTAGAGCTCGAGGGCGAGGTGGTCGAGGCGCTGCCCAACGCGATGTTCAAGGTCAAGCTCGACAACGACCACGAGGTGCTCGGGCATGTGGCCGGGAAGATGCGCCGCTTCCGCATCCGCATCCTGCCCGGCGACCGCGTCCGCTGCGAGCTCTCGCCCTACGACCTCGACCGCGCCCGGATCGTCTACCGCCACCGGTAGCCCGCTCCGAGCTCCCGCGGCGCGGTGGGCGAGCTTTCCCTCATCGAAGGGCTGCAGAGCCTCTTCGGGCGGCGTGGCGATCGCGTCGTGCGCTGGATCGGCGACGACGCCGCGGTGATCCGGGCCCGCCCGTGGTGCGTGGTCTCGCTCGACACCATGGTGCAGGACGTCCACTTCCGCCTGGGCGAGCGCGCGCCGCGAGCGACGACGCCGGCCGACGTCGGCCACCGCGCTCTGGCCGGCGCGCTCTCCGACCTCGCGGCGATGGGCGCCGAGGCCGGCGAGGCGTACCTCGCGCTCGTCCTCCCCCGCGGTCTGGGCACCGAGGCGGCGCTCGAGCTCTGCGGTGGCGCCGAGGCGCTCGCCGCCCGCACGGGGGTCACGATCGCCGGCGGCGACCTCGCCACCGGACCGGCGCTGGTAGTGGGAGTCACGGTGGTGGGCTGGGCCGAGTGCGAGGAGGAGCTCGTGGGGCGCGAGGGGGCACGGCCCGGCGACCTGGTGGGGGTGACGGGCACGCTCGGAGCCGCGGGCGCCGGCCTGGCGATCCTCGACGGCCACGCAACCGGGGCCCCGGAGCTCGTGGAGCGCCATGCGCGGCCCGAGCCGCGGCTCGGGGAGGGGAGGCGGCTCGCCGCGGCCGCCCGGGCGATGATCGACCTCTCCGACGGGCTGGCCACCGATGCCGGGCACGTCGGGCGCCGAAGCGGCGTGAGGCTCTCGCTCGAGCTCGAGCGCCTGCCGCTGGCGCACGGTGTCGAGGCCGTGGCGGCGCAGCTCGGTCGCGATCCCTTCGAGCTCGCCGCGACGGCGGGTGAGGACTACGAGCTGCTCGTGTGCGTCGCGCCCGAGGAGCGGGCAGCGGCCGAGGCGGCCGCCGGCTCGGCCGGTCTCACGTGGATCGGCGAGGTCCACGCCGGCGAGCCCGGCGTGGAGCTCCACGGAGCAGGCTCAGGCGCCGAGGGCGGGCTCCTGCGCGGCTACGAGCACGGGCTCTGAGGCGACCGCGCAGCGCACGAAGGCGCGGGGGCGGGCTCGGGTCCGCCCGTGTCGTCGAGCACGAACGGATCGAGCGCGCGGCGCAACGCCATCCGTTGCACGATCGCGGCGGCCACCGCGTCGGCGTCGACGACGTACTCGCCGCGCCGCACCTGCCGCCGCACCTCCTCCATCCTCATGCCGATGAGCTGTCCCACGATCGTTTCCCCTTGTTCTGCGTTGCCGCTCTCCTCATCGGGCGGAAGAGACCGCGCATGTAGCTTCGAGGCGCTTAAGTGGACGTCCTGGCGTGGGGTCCCGACCCCATTCGAGGGGCTCAGCTGAGCGCGCGTCCGCGCGGCACGACGCCCTTCAGCCGAGCGAAGATCACGATCCGCTGCGCCGCGCTGTAGACGGGATGGCAGGCGGAGAGCACGAGCCGGTCATAGCCGACCCGCCGCTTGATGTAGAGCGCGGTGGGCGGCACGATCTTCGTCTTCTCGACGGCGTAGGTGAGGCGGGCATAGGGCATCTCGAGCACGATCGAGTCGCCGGGACGCAGCGAGTCGACGTGGCGGAAGGGCGCGAGATAGGTCGTGCGGTGCCCGGCGATGGCCACGGTGCCCGGCAGTCCCGGCCACGCCGTGTCGTCGTAGTGCCCGGGGCCCTTCTTCAGATCGGCGGTGGCGGTGCCCTGCACGACCACGTAGCTCGCCCGGATTCGGGGAATGCGGATGCGCCCGATCGCCTGACCCGCCTTTACCCGCCGGCGCTCGGCGCGCGCCAAGAACGCGATGCGCTTCGTGGGCACGGAGAGGCGGCGCAGCGCACGCGACTCGAGCGCGCTCAGCGGCCCCTTCTCGAGGCGGTCCAGATCGCCCGAGAGGCCGTTCTGGGAGATCCGGCCGAGGAGGTAGGAGACCGGCTCCTGCCAAGCGAGCGTCGTGGCCGCGTCGGCCAGGAGCAGCGAGCCCGAGACGACGAGGACGGTGCCGAGCACCCGCAGAAACCGCCGCATGGCGGGAAGTATGGCAAGCGCCTGGGGGCGCGCGGACTACCTTCGCAACGCCGACTTCGTGCCGCCGAGCGAGCCCGGGCCGGCGTAGGAGACCGGCCCGCGCACGGATACCTCCTCGCCGCGGCCGCCCGAGCGCACGGAACCCAGCACCACGGCGAGCACTCCCGCGAAGCACCCGAGCACCACGCTGATCCCGAGCGCCACCGGGAGCGCCAGGCCGCCGCCGGCGAGGAGCAGCGTTCCCGTCCACAGCTCCGCGAGCGGGCCGAGGCCGAGCTCCGAGCCGTAGGAGAGCGCAAGCAGCGCGGCGGGCACGAGCCCGAGCAGGGCGAGCGCGAGCCGCAGCGCCCACGGCAGCCGCAGGTCGGGCGCCAGCACGAGCAGCCACAGGTGCAGCGCCGGCACGAGCAACGCCGCCGCGAAGGGGTTCAGCACCCACGCGAGCACCGCGGAGGCATCGAGCACGAGCAGCAGAGCCGCGGCGGCGCCGCTTCCGGGCTCCTTCTCGCGACGGTGTCCGAGCCGGAGGAGGAGCGGCCGCAGAACGAACCAGGCGAGCAGGAGCACGCCCGCGCCGCCCGCGAGCACCGCGACGCCGCTGCCGCGCAGGGGGAGCGCTGACTCCGGCACCGGCGCGGGAGGCGCTCCGGGAAGGGCGCCAAAGGCGCCCAAGGCCCGGAGGAAGAGCGCGAGCAGCGCAAAGGGGAGCACCCCGGCGAGCACCCATCCGATCCAGGCGGCGACGCCCTGGCGACGGCGGCGCACCCGCGCGAAGCCGTCGACGGCGGCGAGCAGCGCCGGGAACATGAGCGCCGCGACCAGCAGTCGGATGGCCCAGGCGGGCACCACCTTGTGCGCCACGACGAGGTAGGCCGCGGGGCGTCCCACGGGCGGCGCGCCGTCGAGCGCGCTCACCGCGCGCAGGGCCGCCCGGCCGAAGCTCTCGAGCTGAGCGGGGCTCGCGGGCTCGCGGGCCGGCGCCCCGCGTTCCCCTCCGGGTCCGAGGAGCACCGCGGGCACGCCGGCGCTCACGAACGGACCCTGGTCGCTCAGCGTGAGCGGCACGGCCAAGCGGGCCCACTGGGTGAAGGGATGGACGCCTCCGGGCGCCTGGCCGGTCTCCGCGCGCACCGCGCCCTCCACCGTCGCACGCAGCACAAGCGGAGCAAACCTCGGCGCGGAGCTCGAGAACGGGACGACCCACGGCTTACGAGCGCGCGCGGCGCCCAGATCGCCCAGCACGAGCACGGCCTCGACCGGACCGGGGAGGTGAGCGGCGAGGTCGCGGGCGGCGGCGCCACCCTCGGCGCCCGATGTCGACACGAGGTCGAGGGTGCGCCCCACCGTGCGTCCCCCGAGCACGCGCGCGAGCTCGAGCAGGCCCGCGGTTCCCGAGAGCCCCGCCGGGCCACCGGTGCCGCGGGGGGCAACCACGACGATCCGCCGACTCGAGAATCCGACGCGCTCGGCGACGACGGTCTCGAGGCGGCGCGGCCCGTGGACGGTCTGGCCCAAGAAGGAGCGGATCGAGGTGACGAAGCCGCGGGAGCGCAGCCCGTCCGCGACGCGGGTGACCACCGTGCTCCCCGACGCCTCGAGCCCGCGCAGCGTCGTCTGCGCCGCGGCGCCGTCGAAGGCCTGGGTGGCGAGGGAGCTTCCCCGCCCGGCGGGCTTCTCTCCCAGCGAGAAGCCGACCACGACGAGCACGAAGAGAAGCGGCAGAAAGCCGGCGCGGTAGAGCCGCGGATCGAGCATGCTCGGAGCCTAGTGCCACGCCGGCACCGTCGGCGCGCGTGCCCTACCTCGCCGCTCCGCTCGCGCGCGCACTAACCTTGCGGGCGAGGAGACATGGCCGACCGAAGCGCGCGCATATTGCTCGTCGACGACGAGCAGTCGATCCAGACGCTCCTCTCCTACCCCCTGCAGAAGGACGGGTACGAGGTCGTCAAGGCGTGCGACGGCCGGGAGGCGCTCGAGCGCTTCTCCGAGGGCGGAGCCTTCGACCTCGTGGTCCTCGACCTCATGCTGCCCAAGCTCGACGGGCTCGAGGTGTGCAAGCGGATGCGCGCGCGCTCAGCGGTGCCGATCATCATGCTCACCGCCCGCTCGGAGGAGATCGACAAGGTGCTCGGCCTCGAGATCGGCGCCGACGACTACATCACCAAGCCGTTCTCCGTCCGCGAGTTCCGCTCCCGGGTGAAGGCGGCTCTGCGCCGCGCGGAGATGAGCCGGGAGGAGGTCGCCGACGGCACAAGCGGGGAGATCGTGGCCGGCGAGCTGCGCCTCGATCCCGCCAAGCGCCAGGTGTGGCTGCGCGGCGCGACGATCACCACGACCTTCGTGGAGTTCGAGATCCTCTGCGCGCTGGCTCACAGCCCGGGCCGGGTCTTCACGCGCGACATGCTGCTCACGCGGATCTGGGGCGACGCCGCCTACCGCGACCCGCGCACGATCGACGTGCACATCCGCCACCTGCGGGAGAAGATCGAACAGGACCCGAAGGATCCGGACTACATCTTCACCGTGCGAGGGGTCGGCTACAACTTCCGCGACACGGGCGCCTGAGCGGCCATGCGGCGCTTCCGGCCGAGCCGGCGCTCGCTGCGCTCGATCCGCACGCGCCTGACTCTCTTCTTCCTCGGGATCACCTTCGCGGCGGTCGCGGCGATCTATCTCTACGTCGTGCCCCAGCTCGAGTCCCGGCTGCGCGCCGAGAAGCTCAACGGGCTCGTGACGGCATCGTCGAGCAAGGCGAAGCGGATCGAGAGCACGGTCGGCTCGAACCAGCCCGCGCCCTACGTCGAGCAGGTCGTCCGCCAGGCGGCCGACTCCGCCGCCGCCCGGGTCACCCTCCTGCGCGTCGCGCAGGTCGACGGGCGCCCGGTCCTGCAGGTGGAGGCCGACTCGAACGCCACGGGTGAGCGCTCGGGGCCCGCCTTCGGCCCGGCGGTGCGTGCGGTGCAGACGGGGCAGACCGAGACCGGCACCGAGGGCTCCGCCTTCGGGCGCCTGGGCGAGGCCGCGCGGCCCGTGCGCCTCGGCGACTCCCGGCGCGTCGTCGCGGTCGTCGTGTTCTCCGCGCCGCTGGCCGAGGTGCAGGGCACCGTCGCCGTGGTGCGCCGCCAGGTGCTGATCGCCGGAAGCATCGCCCTCCTGCTCGCCCTCCTCGGCGGATACCTCGTCGCGCGAGCCCTCTCGGCACGCATCAAGCGCCTCGAGCAGGCCGCCGAGCAGGTCGCGGCCGGCGACTTCTCGCGTCCGATCCCCGTCTCCTCCGACGACGAGCTCGGCCAGTTGACGGAGGCCTTCAACGCCATGCAGGCTCAGCTCGCGCAGCTCGAGACCGCGCGCAAGCAGTTCATCGCCACCGCCTCGCACGAGCTCCGCACCCCGATCTTCTCCCTCGGCGGCTTCATCGAGCTCCTCCAGGACGAGGAGCTCGACGAGGAGACGCGCGAGCGCTTCCTAGCCCAGCTCTCCGAGCAGGTCGCCCGCCTGCGCAAGCTCTCGGTCGACCTCCTCGACCTCTCCCGTCTCGAGTCGGGCTCGCTCGAGCTGCGCCCCGAGCCGGTGGACATGGCGGAGCTCGCCCGCTCGGTCGCCGCGGAGTTCGAGCCGGCCCTGGCCAACCACGACTCCCACCTCGAGCTGCGGTTGGCGCGCCAAGGACTCGACGCACTTTGCGATCCTGTGCGTGTCGCCCAGATCATGCGCATCCTCATCGACAACGCCCTCACCCACACGCCGGCCGGCACCGACATCGTCGTGACCGCCCAGCGCGACGACGGCCACATGCGCCTCGCGGTGCGCGATCGCGGCGAGGGGATCAAGCGGGCGTCGATCGCGCAGATCTTCGAGCCCTTCTACACCTCGAACGACGCGCAGGGGTCCGGTCTCGGTCTGGCCATCGCCTCCGAGCTCGCCGAGCGCATGCACGGGCGCCTCGGGGTCGAATCCGCTTCCGGCCTCACCATCTTCACCCTGGAGATCCCCGCATGAGCTGTCCCACGCCCCGCCGGCCTTACCGAGCGCTTAGCCACCCCCCTACTCTTCCGTTGGAGATGCCCGTATGAGCCGCCTGAGCTTCTCGCGCCCTTCGGTGGGCGCCCTTGCCGTCTCGGCGCTTCTCGCCGGGGGCGCCGCCGGCTGCGGCTCTCAGGGCGGGAGCGGCGGCTCGGGCTCGGGACCCGCCGCCGGCGCCCACACGCAGACGACCACCACCAAGGTCGAGGTGCTCAAGCAGGTCGGCCGCTTTGACCCGAGTGCGATCTACGCCCAGCGGGCGCCCGGCGTCGTGACCGTCATCAGCGTGTTCCCCGGCAACGGGATCGGCTCGCTGCTCGGCGGAGGCGGAGGCGGGGGTGGGGGTGGAGGCGGAGCCCAGGAGGGCCTCGGGTCGGGCTTCGTGATCTCCGAGAACGGCGAGATCGCCACGAACGCCCACGTGGTCACGAACGGCTCGGGGGCGGCGCTCAAGCGCGCCAAGGACGTCTTCGTCAAGTTCGGCGACTCCAACCAGGTGCCGGCGAAGATCATCGGCACCGACCCGAACGCCGACGTGGCGCTGATCAAGGTCGATCCGAAGGGCCTGAACCTCCGTCCGCTGTCGCTCGCCACCGACAAGGGCGTGACCGTCGGCGCTCCCGTGGTGGCGATCGGAAGCCCCTTCGGCGAGGTGCAGTCGCTCTCGGTGGGGGTGATCTCGGCGACCAACCGCGCGATCGACTCGCTCAACGGCAAGTTCTCCATCACGGGCGCGCTGCAGACTGACGCCGCGATCAACCACGGCAACTCGGGTGGCCCGCTGCTCGACGCGGGCGGCAACGTGCTCGGCATCAACTCCCAGATCCAGTCGACGGGCGGCGGCGGCGAGGGCGTGGGCTTCGCGGTGCCGATCGATCTCGCCAAGCGCTCGCTCGACGCGCTGCGCGCGGGCGGCAAGGTCTCCTACGCCTACCTCGGCGTGACCAGCGCGCCGATCTACCCGCAGCTCGCCGAGCGCTTCAAGCTCCCGGTGAAGCAGGGCGCGTGGCTGCAGAAGGTCGAGCCGGGGGGGCCCGCCGACCGCGGTGGCCTGCGTGGCGGATCACAACCCATGATGTTCGAGGCCAGCTCGGTGGTGGTGGGTGGCGACATCATCACCAAGGCCAACGGCATGGCGATCGTCCGGGAGTCCGACCTGAACACCGCGCTGCAGCCGCTGCGCGCCGGCGACACGGTCAAGCTCGAGGTCTACCGCGGCAAGGACCGCCGGGAGATGAAGGTCAAGCTCGGCGAGCGGCCGGTGTCGGCTCCGATGAAATCGCCGGCGCCCTAGCCGCGCGTCGCGGGCAGGGGATCGCCAAGGGGACTCACCGCGTCAGGGCTCAACTGACATGGTGTCCGCGCCGATACCGTCCGCTCCGGCCGCGAATCTTCCCCCCGCATGCTCCAACCCGTCCTCGTCGGCTCCAAGAACCTCAGCGATTACACGCACATCGTCGGGCGCCCCCTGGTCGAGGAGATCAAGGAGCTCGTGGAGCCCCTGCGCGGCAAGCGGGTGCTCCACCTCTCGGCGACGGCCTTCGGAGGCGGCGTCTCGGAGATCCTCTACACGCTCGTGCCGCTCATGCGCGACGTCGGCCTCGAGTGCGACTGGCAGGTGATCTACGGGCGCGAGGAGTTCTACAACGCCACGAAGCTCATGCACAACGCCCTGCAGGGAGCGCCGGAGGACCTGACCGAGGAGCAGTGGGCGACGTGGGAGCAGTACAACGAGATGAACGCCCGCGAGCTCGGGGAGGGCTGGGACCTCGTGATCGTCCACGACCCGCAGCCCGCGGCCCTGCACTCGCTCGTGCCCGAGAAGTCGGCCGCCTGGGTCTGGCGCTGCCACATCGACCTCTCCACCCCGAACCCCGCCACGATCGAGCGGCTCATGCCCTCGCTGCGGGAGTACCCGGCCTCCCTCTTCCACATGGCCGAGTACGTGCCGGAAGGGATGCAGGGCGAGGTCCACATCGTGCCCCCGGCGATCGATCCGCTCGCTCCGAAGAACATGGCCTTCTCCCCGGAGGACGCGCTCTACATCTGTGCCCAGTTCGGCATCGACATCGACCGGCCACTGATGTGCCAGGTCTCGCGCTTCGACCCGTGGAAGGACCCGCTCGGCGTCATCGACGCCTACCGCCTCGTCAAAGAGAGCCGGCCCGACGTGCAGCTCGCCCTCGTGGGCTCGATGGCCTCCGACGATCCCGAAGGGTGGGACTTCTTCAACGCCACGATCGCGCACGCCGACGGGGACCCCGACATCCACATCCTCAACAACTTCAACAATGTCGGCGCGATCGAGGTCAACGCCTTCCAGTCGCAGTCCGACGTGCTCATCCAGAAGTCCACGCGCGAGGGGTTCGGGCTCACGGTCTCCGAGGCGATCTGGAAGGCGCGACCGTTCATCGGCGGCCGGGTCGGCGGCATCCCCCTCCAGGTCCACGACGGCGAGACGGGCTACCTCGTGGACACCGCGGAGGAGTGCGCCGATCGTTCGCTGCGCATCCTCGAGGATCCGGGGCTCGGCCAGGCGCTCGGGCGCCGCGGCAAGGAGCACGTGCGGGCCAACTTCCTGACCCCGCGGCTGCTGCGTGACTGGCTGCGGGTCTTCGGAGCGTTGAACGGGTCCTCCGGCGGGTAGATCCCGTCCGTGCCGCCGGCCAGCGCCCCCCTTGTCCTCGTCTCCAACCGCGGTCCGGTCACCTTCGAGCCCGACGGCAGCGTCAAGCGCGGCGGCGGCGGCCTCGTCACCGCGCTGACCGGGCTGGCCTCGCACCGCGACGCGGTCTGGGTCGCCTCGGCCATGACCGAGGGCGACGCGGCGGCGGCCCAGGAGCACGACGGCCAGCCGTTCCCCGTCCGGGCGCCCGACGGCGACGGCGAGTACCAGGTGCGCCTCGTGGAGTCAGACCCCGACGCCTACGACCGCTTCTACAACGTCTTCGCCAACCCCATGCTGTGGTTCATCCAGCACTACCTGTGGGACCTCTCGAACGCTCCCGACATACGTCGCCACGAGGTCGAGGCCTTCGAGTTCGGCTACAACGTCGTCAACGACGATCTGGCGCGTGCGGTGCTCGAGGAGATCGCCGACGAGGAGGAGCCGGTGGTCATGGTTCACGACTACCACCTCTACACGCTGCCCGCGCTCATCCGGCGCGCGCGGCCCGACGTCTTCCTCCACCACTTCATCCACATCCCGTGGACCCAGCCCGACGCCTGGCGCGTGCTTCCCACGCAGATCCGCCGTGAGCTCTACACCGGGATCCTCGCCAACGACATCATCGGCTTCCACACCCGCGCCTACCGGCGCAACTTCCTCCAATGCTGCCGCGACCTCATGGACCTCGAGGTCGACTTCGAGCGGGGTGTGGTCTTCTGCGGCGAGCGCGAGGTGTGGGTGCGTGCCTATCCGCTCCCTATCGACGCGCGGGCGATCGGCGCGATCGCGGGGCGGGAGCGCACGCGGGAGTTCGAGCAGGAGCTGCTGAGCCGCCGCCGCGACCACCTCATCCTCCGAGTCGACCGCGCCGACCTCTCGAAGAACGTGCTGCGGGGCTTTGCCGCCTTCGACGTCTTCCTCGAGCAGCATCCCGAGTTCCGCGAGCGGGTCACGTTCATCGCCCAGCTCATGCCCTCGCGCACCGACGTGCCCGAGTACGCGGAGTACCTCGGCCGCATCGACGCCCTCGTCGCGGTGGTCAACCACCGTCACGCGACCCCCGACTGGATGCCGATCCAGCTCAAGCTCCGAGACGACCTCGAGGAGGCGGTCGCGGCCTACAAGCACTACGACGTGCTGCTCGTCAACGCGATGTTCGACGGCATGAACCTCGTGGCCAAGGAGGGGCCGCTCGTCAACGAGCGCGACGGGGTCTCGATCCTCTCCGAGAACACGGGGGCCCACGAGGAGCTCGGAGAGTTCGCCCTCTCGGTCAACCCGTTCGACATCCAGGAGACGGCCGACTCGATTCACGCCGCGCTCACGATGAGCGCGGATGAGCGCGCGCGGCGCGCGGCGGGGCTCAAGGAGATCGTCACCGCGCGCGACCCGGGCGACTGGGTCGACGAGCAGCTCGCCGACATCCGCGCCAAGCCGCGGGCGACGCCGGCGCGCTGAGGGGTCGCGGCGCCGCCTCCCTCGGTCAAGCCGCTCGCTTGAACCGCGTCGCGCTCAGCGCCCGTCGTAGCGCGCGCGAGCCGAGGCGGCGAACCAGCACCCCGATGGCGGTGTTCGCGGCGCCCAGCGCCCCCGCGGCCAGGATCTCGCCCGCGCGGAGCGGCCCGGTGGCCAGCAGCAGCACCGCCCATCCGAGCGCGCCGAGCGGGATGACCCACCAGCGGCCGACGACGAGTCCGACCAGCAGCATCGTCGGGATCATCCGCCCAGTCTCCCAACCGATGCGCGCCGCCGCAGAGCGGCGTGTTCGTGCGGCTCCGCCGCGTCTAGCCCGGGAGGAACTCCCGGCCGGGATCGGTCGTGGGAGCGCGGGGTCGTCGCGGACGCGAGCCAAGCGGAGCGGGCCGCAGCGGTGCTCGACGTGGTGGGAACGCACGCGGAGGACTCGGCGCCCGGGGCGCCACGACACGGGGTCGGGAAGGCGAACGACTCGAGCGTGGCTCGCGCGCGCTGCCGGCGGGCCGCGGCGGCGGCGGCGGCGGCTTGGGGGCGGGCACGCGGGCCCGGCGAGTCCGGCGGGTGTGGCGGGTCGGGCGAACCGGGCGAGGAGCGGGGCGGTGGGCGGTCCTGCCCCGCGGCCGGGGAGATGGGGCTCGCGGCGGCGGCGAAGTCTCCGGAGTGAGCGGCGCGGCGAGCGTCGGGGGGAGCGTGTCGGCGCGACTCCCGAGCTTCGCCCAAGCGAGGGCGGCGAGCGCGATCGCCGCCCCGAGAGCCGCCGCGCGCGCGACGTTCCCCCAGCGGATGCGGTGAAGGACGGACGGTCTCATACGCTCCCGGCAGAGGCCGCGAGCCCGTCGATCTCGCCCCCGTTGGTAGCATCGTCCGTCCCACGGCCTTCACCGCCGTCTCCGCCCATGGCCACCTCGCTACCCCTCTACGACCTCATGCTCCTGCTCGGCACGGAGGTGCCCGACGAGCGCCGTGGGGAGATCCTCGCGAGCGTCGAGAGCACGATCGCGAACGGCGGAGGGGAGATCGTCTCCCAGCACGACTGGGGGGTTCGCACGCTCGCCTACGAGATTCGCCACCAGGTCGACGCGGAGTACCGGCTCGTGCAGTTCTCCGGCCCGCCCGAGCTGCTCGAGAGCCTCGGCCACACGTTGCGGATCACCGACGGGGTGACGCGGTTCCGCGTCATCAAGGTTATTCCGGGCACGCCCGAGCCGCCCGAAGTCCGCCGCGAAGCGGCCGAAGCACTCTAGCGCCAGCCCGATTCACGCGCGAAACGCGCGCGGTCAGTGACATCCTCGCAACCCTTTTCCCCCAGTTTGGGCGCGGCCTCCTGAGCGGGCCGATCCCCGGTCTAGACTCGTCTCTCGACGCGATCAACCCCTTCGTCCGCCCCCCCGAGGAGAGCTTTGATGGCCGCCACCAACATCAACCGAGTCGTCATGACCGGCAACCTCACCCGTGATCCCGAGCTGCGCTCCCTGCCCAGCGGCATGTCGGTATGCAGCCTGCGCCTCGCGTGCAACACCCGGCGCAAGGGCTCCGGGGGCGAGTGGGAGGACAAGCCCAACTACTTCGACGTCACGGTGTGGGGTCAGCAGGGCGAGAACTGCGCCCGCTTCCTGTCGAAGGGACGGCCCGTGGCGCTCGACGGACGCCTCGAGTGGCGCGAGTGGGAGACCCAGGACGGGCAGAAGCGCCAAGCAGTCGATATCATCGCCGATTCGGTGCAGTTCCTCGGCGGGCGCGACGACGCCAGCGGCGGCGGCAACGGGTACGGCGGGCGCGAAGACGTCCCGATCGACAACCGGGACTTTCAGCCCGCTGCGACCGGCGGCGGAGCGGCCGAGGACGACATCCCCTTCTAGGACGTTCAAAGGATCGATCGAGCTTGGCTAAGCAACGGAGAAGGCCGGTCCGCCGGCGCGAGCGCAAGGGCGGACCCGGCAGTGGGCGCCGCAAGCCGTGCCCGTACTGCCGCGACAAGATCGATCAAGTCGACTACAAGGACGTCGGTGCGCTGCGGCGGTTCATCTCCGAGCGGGGGAAAATCCGCTCGCGACGGATCACGGGCGCCTGCCGTCGCCATCAGAGTCAGGTGGCGACGGCGGTCAAGCGCGCGCGGGAGCTCGCGCTGCTGCACTACGTGGCGGAGCCCACCTCGACGACCGGTCGCGACCGTGATCGCGACCGCGGCGACCGGGAGCGCTAGGCCGTGCCGCAGGCCATCCTCCTACAAGACGTGGAGGCCCTCGGCGAGCGAGGCACGGTCGTCGAGGTCTCGCCGGGATACCTGCGCAACTTCCTGATCCCGCGCAAGCTGGCTCAGCCCGCCACCCGCGGAGCGGTCGAGGTCGCACGCCGTCGGGCCGACGCGGCCGAGCGCGTGGCGCGCGAGGCCGAGGCCCGAGCCCAGGAGAACGCGGGGCTGCTGGGGCGCACCGTGCTCACTATCCACCAACAGGCCGGCGAGGACGGGCGGCTGTTCGGATCGGTGACCACCCAGGACATCGCGGAGGCGATACGCGACGCTCGCGGCATCCGGATCGACCGGCGCAAGATCCACCTCACCGACCCGATCAAGAACGTCGGGACGCACATGGTCGTGGTCGAGATCTCCGAGGGCGTGATGGCGACCGTGAAGACCATGGTCGTCGAGCAAAAGTAGCGCTTTCGCCGACGCTGCGCACGGTGCATGCGGGGGTGTGACAAAACCGCGCAGGTAGCGGCAAGGGGTCCGGCTCTCCGCCTCGGGCGACCCTAGACTCGGCCTTCTCATGGCCGTCGCCCCCGCCGTCTCCGTTCCCCCCCACGACCTCGAGGCCGAGCAGTCGGTGCTGGGCGCGATCCTCCTCAGCGAGCGTGCGCTCTACGGGCTCGTGATCGACGAGGGCCTGCGGCCCGAGGACTTCTACCGCGAGCAGCACAGCCTCGTCTACGCGACGATGCTCGAGCTCTACAACGCCGCCGAGCCGATCGACGCGGTGACGGTGACCGGCCGCCTGCGCCAGAGCGGCCGCCTGGCCGACGCGGGGGGCGAGGCCTCGGTGGCCGAACTCACCGCCGCCGCTCCGGCCGCCGGCAACGCGCGCCACTACGCCCAGATCGTGCGCCAGGACGCGCGCATGCGCCGCCTGCTGACCACGACCTATGCGATCCAGGCCAGCGTCCTGAACCACGAGGCGGCGCCCGAGCAGCTCATGGAGCAGGCCGAGCGCGCGGTGCTCGAGGTCGCGCACGACGAGCGCCAGAAGGACTTCAAGAAGATCGACGAGCTCCTGCACGTCGAGGTCGAGAAGCTCCACCGGCTCTCGCTCGAGAAGACCGCGCTCACCGGCACCCCCTCGGGCTTTCGCGAGCTCGACGAGCTCACCGGCGGCTTTCAGCCCGGCAACCTGATCGTACTTGCCGCCCGCCCCTCGATGGGCAAGAGCGCGCTGGTCACGAACATCGCCGAGAACGCCGCGCTCGACCACGGGCGCCCGGTGGCTCTCTTCTCGCTCGAGATGTCCGAGGCCGAGCTCGCCCAGCGCTTCATCGCCTCCCAGGCCAAGGTCAAGGGCGATCAGCTCCGCAAGGGCCAGGCCGAGCGCCACTGGACCCGGATCCTCTCCGCGAGCCAGAAGCTCTCGACGGCGCCGCTCTACGTCGATGACTCGAGCGACATCGGCATCCTCGAGGTGCGCGCCAAGGCGCGCCGCCTCCACGCCCAGGAGTCCTCGCGCGGCGGACTCGGGCTGGTGATCGTCGACTACCTGCAGCTCATGCGCGCCGACGCCCGCATCGAGAGCCGCGTCCAGCAGGTCGGCGAGATGAGCCGCGGGCTGAAGATCCTCGCGCGCGAGCTCGAGGTCCCGGTGATCGCGCTCTCCCAGCTCTCCCGCGGGGTCGAGCAGCGCCAGGACAAGCGCCCGATCCTCTCCGACCTGCGCGAATCGGGCCAGATCGAGCAGGACGCAGACCTCGTCATGTTCATCTACCGCGACGAGTACTACAACGAGGACTCCGAGCGCGAGGGCGAGGCCGACATCCTCATCGCCAAGCACCGCAACGGCGGCCTCGGGGACGTGAAGCTGAACTTCCAGAAGGAGTATCCACGCTTCATGAACCTCGCCCGTGAGGAGCGCTACGCGGCGTGAGCGAGCGCTGCCCGCAGAACCTGTGTGACGGCACCGGCTGGCGCGAGGAGGAGGCGAGCCGGACCGCCTTCCCGTGCGCGTGCCGCTCCGGGCGGATCAGCCGGGCGCGGGCGCGCAGCCTCTCGGCGGTCATCCCCCCCAAGTTCCGCGGCGTCTCGCTCGAGCGGCCGCCGATCGCGGATCTGAGCGCTCCGGTTATCACCGCGGTGCGGCGCTACGTCGCCACGATCGACGAGCAGCTCGACACCGGCCGCGGGCTGTGGTTCATGGGCGACGTGGGGACCGGCAAGACGAGCCTCGCGATGCTCGTCTCGCAGGCGGCGCTCAGCGCCGGGCGCTCCGTCGCGATCTACTCGCTTCCCCGCCTCATCGCCGAGATCCGGCGTACCTACGACGACGACGCGCGCTACTCCGACGTCGAGCTGCTCGACCGGCTCGCCGCCGTGGATCTCCTCCACATCGACGACGTGGGAGCCGAGCGCACGAGCGAGTGGGTGCTCGAGGTCCTCTACTCGATCGTCAACGCCCGCTACGAGGACGAGCGCGCCATGGTCATCACCACCAACATCTCCGATCGCGAGGCCCTGGAGGCGCAGATCACCCCGCGCACGGTCTCCCGGCTCACCGAGATGTGTGAGGAGATCCCGGTCTTCGGCGAGGATCGGCGGCTCGACGCGCGGCTCGCGCAGCGCTCGGCCTGAGCCCCTCGCAGCTCACCGCCCTAGACTTTCCTCCATGCCGGGCATCGTGATTGTGGGCGCCCAGTGGGGCGATGAAGGCAAGGGCAAGGTCACCGACCTGCTCGCCGAACGGGGCGACGCGGTCGTGCGCTTCCAGGGCGGCAACAACGCCGGCCACACGATCGTGCGCGGCGGCCAGACCTACAAGCTCCATCTCATGCCCTCGGGGATCCTCCACCCGGGGAAGGTCTGCATGATCGGCAACGGAGTGGTGATCGACCCGCGCGTGCTGACCGACGAGCTCGACGACCTGCGCCGCCAGCGGGTGGACACGAGCGAGCTGCGGATCTCCGCCAACGCCCACCTGATCATGCCCTACCACCTGATGCTCGACGACGCGGGCGAGGCGCGCCTGGGCAACCTCAAGATCGGCACGACGCGCCGGGGGATCGGTCCCTGCTACGCCGACAAGGCGGCGCGGCTCGGGATCCGCGTGCAGGACCTCCTCGACCCGAAGATCCTCAAGCAGAAGATCGTCGCCGCGCTCGAGCCCAAGCGGCTCACGCTGCGACCGTTCGCCAAGGACCCGCGGCTCGACCTCCAGGCCATGACCGAGGAGTACCTGACCTACGGTCACCGGCTCGAGCAGTACATCCACGACACCGCGTCGCTGACGTGGAAGCTGCTCGACGCGGGGCGCACGGTGATCTTCGAAGGCGCCCAGGGCGCGCTGCTCGACATCGACCACGGCACCTATCCCTTCGTCACCTCCTCCAATCCGGTGGCCGGGGCGGCGTGCATCGGCGCCGGCGTGGGCCCCAAGGACATCGACGAGGTGTGGGGCATCACCAAGGCCTACGCGACGCGTGTCGGCGCCGGTCCCTTCCCGACCGAGATCGACGGGGAGCTCGGCGAGTCGCTGCGAGAGCGCGGCGGCGAGTACGGGGCCACCACCGGGCGCCCGCGCCGCGTCGGATGGCTCGATCTCGTGGCGCTGCGCTACGCCTCGCGGATCAACTCTCTCACCGCGCTGGCGGTGACCAAGCTCGACGTGCTCTCGGGCCTCGACTCGATCTCCGTGTGCACGAGCTACCGAGGCGGGGACGAGACCACCTTCGACGAGTTCCCCTACCACCAGACGATCCTCCATCACGCGCTCGGGCGCTACGAAGAGCTCCCCGGATGGTCTGAGGATCTCTCGAACTGCCGCACGGAGGAGGACCTCCCCACCGCCGCCCGCAGTTACCTCGACTTCGTCGCGGACTTCGTGGGCGTGCCGGTGACGCTCGTCGGCGTCGGCCCGGGGCGCGAGCAGGTGGTGTGGACGGCGGCGGCCCGGGACACCGTGCCCGCGCAGGCGGTGGTCGCCTAGTCGGGGAGCACCTGCTGCTCCCCGCGGCGCAGGAAGCGCCGGGCGAGGGTCAACGAGGCCAGGAGCGTCATCGTGGTGAGCGCGATCTGCACGCTGAGGATGCCCTCCTCTCGCCAGTAGACGTCCTCGAACTGGAGGAGGAGCGCCGACTCGTCGAGGGTGAGCGCGACCCCCGCGCCGAACGGGATCGCCAGCCAGCGGTCGAGGCCCTCGTCGGCCGAGACGACCGAAGCTCCGCCGGCGAGGAACGCGAGCCCGATGCCGGGGACGAAGTGGTGGATGTGGCGCCGACCGAGGACCACGTCGTGGATCGGGCCGAACGATCCCCGGCTGCGGATGGACCAGGTGCCGGCCCGCACCACTCCGAACGTGAGCGTGTAGGCGAGCAGGAGGTTGAACAGGGCGTTCTCGCGGTCTGACGCGGTGCGGTAGCCCTCGCGGGCCACCTCGCCGGCCTGACGCGCCGCCTCGGTCGCCGCGCCGAGGATGTCGTCGGTCTCCGTAGGCAGCGGCGCCGAGCCGCGCCGCCACACGTAGGCGAGCTCAGCGGCCACCACCGCGGCGGTGCTGCCCAGGCCGAGCATCCCGAGGCCGAGCGTGCTGCGCTCGAGGCGCCGCACGCGCCGCCGCGGGCGCAGGCCGACTCGCCGGCTCACCGCCACCGCTCGAGCCGATCCTGCTCGCCGACCTGGCGCACCACCCGCGCCGGAGATCCCATCGCCACCGCGCCGGCCGGCACGGAGCGGGTGACGAGCGCACCCGCGGCCACGAAGGCCTCCTCGCCGACCTCGATTCCCGGAAGCAGGACCGCTCCCCCGCCGACCCGGCACGCCCGGCGTAGCGTCGCGCCCATGAGCGGGGCGCCTGGCGGGTGGCGGTCCATCGTGTGGTCGTTGGTGGTGGTCACCCCGGGGCCGAGGAAGACGTCGTCCTCCACCTCGGAGAACGCCGTGAGGTAGACGCCGGTCTGCACGCGCACGCGGGCGCCGAGCACCACGTCGTTGTCGATCGTCGCTCCGCGGCCGACGACGCTCTCGGGGCCGACCACGGCGCGCTCGCGCACGACGGCGCCGTCGCCGACGATCACCCGGGCGTCGAGGGCGGCGCCCGCGAAGAGCACCGCGCCCGTGCAGACGGTGACCTCCGCGGCGAGCACGAGCGGCGGCGGCGCCTCCCGCGGCGCGCTCGAGCGGGCCGCGAGCCGGGGGCGCTTGCCGAGCACCGCACCGTCCTCGATCACGCAACCGTCGCCGATCCGCACCCCCGGGTGCACCACGACGTGGGCGCCGAAGTCCACGCCGGCGCCCACATGGGCGTCGGGGCTGAGGACGAGTCCGGGCGCGGAGGGCATCGCGCGGCGAAGCCTACGGGGCGAGGGCCCGCCGGTGCGCGTAATAGGCTGCGTCGGCTCGTAGGAGAACCAAGGAAGGAGTCCGCCGATGGCGCTGCGCGGGGCCGTGATCGGGCTCGGGATGATCGGACGCCACCACGCGCGCCTCCTGCAGGGCTCCTCGCGGGTGGCGTTCGCGGGCGCTGTCGATCCCGGCGGCGACCGCTTCGGAGCGCTGCGCGAACCCGCGACGCTGCACGCCTCGATCGCCGGGCTGCTCGCCGCCGGGCCGCTCGACTTCGCCGTCGTCGCCGTCCCCACCGAGGAGCACCTCGCGGCGGTCGGTGAGCTCGTCGCCGCCGGGGTTAGCGTGCTCGTCGAGAAGCCGCTCGCGGCGAGCGCGACCGAGGCCCGCGCGCTCACCGCCCGCTGCGAGCAGGCCGGGGTGTGCGCGGCGGTCGGGCACGTCGAGCGCTTCAACCCCGCGCTGCTCGAGCTGCGCCGGCGCACGCAGGCAGGACAGCTCGGCGAGGTGTTCCTCATCGCCACGGAGCGCGTCGGGCCGTTCCCTGACCGCGTCAAGGACGTCGGCGTCGTCAAGGACCTCGCCACCCATGACCTCGACCTCGTCCGCTGGCTGGGCGGATCCCGCGTCAGCGTCGTCGCGGCGCAGACCTCGCACAAGATGGGTCGCGCGCACGAGGACCTCGTGGTCGCGACCGGTCGCCTCCAGAGCGGGCTCGTGTTCTCGAGCGCCGTCGACTGGCTCACGCCCACCAAGCGCCGCCAGACGCGCATCCTCGGCGAGCGCGGCATGCTCCTGGCCGACACGCTCACTGCCGACCTGACCTTTTTCGAGAACGGTGACGTGAGCTCGGAATGGGACCGCGCGCAGGCGCTCCGTGGCGTCTCGGAGGGCGACGCCACGCGCTACGCGCTCTCCCGCCGAGAGCCGCTGCTCGTCGAGCTCGAGACCTTCTGCGACCTGCTCGAGGGTGACGACGCTCCGGTCGTCACCCTCGCCGAGGGTCTCGAGGCCGTGATCTGCGCCGAGGCGGTGCTGGCCAGCGCGGCGCGCACGGAGACGGTGCGGGTGGAGGAGGCGTGAGGGCGGTCGTCGTGGCCCTGGGCAAGATCGGCCTGCCCCTCGCCGCGCGGATCGCCCAGGCGGGTCACGAGGTCGTGGGCTGCGATGTCGATCCCCGCGTGGTGGAGCACGTGGGCGCCGGCGAGGCGCCCTTCCCCGGAGAGGCCGGCCTTCCCGAAGCGCTCGCCGACCTCGTGGCCGGCGGGCGCCTGCGCGCGCAGCTCGACACCACCGCGGCGGTGGCGGAGGGCCCCGAGCTCGTGCTCGCCGTTCCCCCCCTGCTCGTCGACTCGGACGCCCGGCCCGACTGGCGCGCGCTCGACGCGGTGGCCGAGGCGATCGGCCGCGGATTGCGCGCCGGCACCACGGTGAGCGTGGAGACCACCCTCCCGGTGGGCACTACGCGCCGCCGCCTCGCGCCGGCGCTCGAGCGCTTGAGCGGCCTGCGCGCGGAGGAGGACTTCTTTCTCGCCTTCAGTCCCGAGCGGGTCTACGCCGGGCGGGTCTTCGCCGACCTTGCCACCTATCCCAAGCTGGTCGGGGGCCTGAGCGCGGCCGGGGAGGAGCGGGCGGCGGAGCTCTACGAGACGTTCCTCGACGCGCCGGTCTGGAGGATGGGCTCGGCCGAGGCGGCGGAGATGACCAAGCTCGTGGAGACGACCTACCGAGACGTGAACATCGCGCTGGCCAACGAGTTCGCGCGCTTCGCCGACCGCGCGGGCATCGACGTCGAGCGGGTGATCGACGCGGCGAACTCCCAGCCCTTCAGCCACGTGCACCGTCCCGGCGTCGCGGTGGGAGGGCACTGCATCCCGGTCTACCCGCGCTTCTACCTCGCGGGCGACGCCGACGCCCGACTGCCGGGGCTCGCCCGGGAGGTCAACGACGGCGCCCCCGCGTACGCGGTCTCGCTCCTGGCGGAGGCGCTCGAGCGCGTCGGGAGCCGGCTGAGGGGAGAGCGGGTGCTCATCCTCGGGGTGAGCTACCGCGGGGGAGTCAAGGAGACGGCCTTCTCCGGCGCCTACGGGCTGCGCGACGAGCTCGCGCGGCGCGGGGCGTTCCCGCTCGCCGCCGACCCGCTCTACGACGCCGAAGAGCTCCTTGCGGCCGGCTTCGAGCCCTGGGACGAGAGGACCCCGGTGGCCGGGGCGATCCTCCAGGCCGACCACTCCGAGTACGCCGCCCTGCGCCCCGAGGACCTGCCGGGCGTGCGCGCGCTCCTCGACGGCCGCGGCGCGCTCGACCCGGCGCCATGGACCGCGGCGAAGGTGGCGCTGCGGCGAATCGGGCGCCCTCAGGAGACGAGCGAGCCGAGCGCCGCGACGACCCGCTCGCCCGCCCGCCCGTCCCCGTAGAGCGACGGGCGCTCGCGCGGCGCCTCCTCCTCGAGCGCTGCGCGTGCCCGGTCGGAGTCGAGGTCGACGAGCACGTTCCAGCCGGCCTCCACCGTCTCCACCCATTCGGTGCTCGGACGCAGCGTGACGCACGGCACCCCGGCGAGGTAGGCCTCCTTCTGCACACCGCCGGAGTCGGTGAGCACGGCGCGCGCGTGGCAGAGCAGCGCGGTGAAGTCGAGGTAGCCGAGCGGGGGGGCGAGGTGGAGGTGCTCGGCGCGCGTGAGCGCTTCGAGCAGATCGGCGGCCTCGAGCCGCGCTCGGGTGCGAGGGTGGAGCGGCAGCACGGCCGGCACGGGGAGGGCGAGGAAGAGCTCGACGAGGGTGCGCAGCCGCGCGGGGTCGTCGACGTTGCCGGCGCGGTGGGCGGTGAGCAGGAGGTACTCGCCCGCTTGCACTCCGTAGGCGGCGAGCACCTGGTCGCGCTCCCGCGCGCGGGGCTGGAGGAGCAGCGCCACGTCGACCATCACGTCACCCACGAGCTCCGCGCGGCCCGCGGGGTGCTCGCGGCGCAGGTTCTCGACGGCGAGAACCGAGGAGCAGAGGAGCAGGGTCGCGAGGTGGTCGGTGAGCACGCGGTTCAGCTCCTCGGGCATGGAGCGATCCCACGAGCGCATCCCTGCCTCGACGTGGGCGACCGGCACGCCGGCCTGGGCCGCGGCGAGGCCGCCGGCGAGGGTGGAGTTGGTGTCGCCGTAGACGAGCGCCGCGTCGGGCCGGGTCTCGGCGATGATCGGCGCGAGCGCGCCGAGCATGCGAGCGGTCTGCGCCGTGTTGCTGCCGCCGCCGAGCTCGAGCCGGTGCTCGGGGGCCGGGAGCCCGAGCTCGTCGAAGAAGACCCGCGAGAGCTCGTCGTCGTGGTGCTGGCCGGTGTGGACCGTGATCTCCTCGTGCACCGCGCGCAGGCGCGCGGAGACCGCCGCGGCCTTGATGAACTGAGGCCGGTTGCCGATGACGGTGAGGACCCGCACTCAGCCCGAAGCGGCTCGCGCGCCGAGCTCCGCCTCGATCCGCGCCCGCAGCGCCGCGGCGGCGCGGGCGGTGAACGGCCCGGGCGCGCCCGGTAGCTCGATCTCGTCGATCGCGGCGATCGGCTGCACCTCGCGCGTCGTCGAGGCGAGGAAGGCCTCCTCGGCGCCGTGCAGGTCCTCGAGAGTGCATTCCCGCTCGCGGGCGCCCGACTCCTCGAGGACCCGGGCGCGCGTGATCGAGGCGAGGATGTGCTCGGAGAGCGGCGGGGTGAGGAGCTCCCCGCTTCGCACCCAGAAGAACGAGGAGGTCGGCGCCTCGAGCACGCGGCCGTGCGGGGTGAGGAGCAGCGCCTCCTGCGCCCCGCGCTCGCGCGCGATCCGGGTCGCGAGCATGTTTCCCGCGTAGGACAGCGACTTCACGCCGTCGAGGATGCGCGTAGGCGCGAAGGTCACCGACGCGAGACGGATCGTCGGCGAGGCGGCGGGAAGCGGCTCGGTCAGGAGCAGGCGCCGGCCGCCGCGGGTGATGAGCACGCGCAGGCAGCCATCGCGCGCCTCGGGCGGGGCGGCGTCGAGGATGGCCTCCACGTCGCCGCGCACGGCCTCGACGTCGACCGGCAACCGAAGGTTCTCCGCCGAGCCCGCCAACCGCGCCAGGTGGTCCTCGAGGGCGAACGGACGCCCGCCGTAGAGGCGCATCACCTCGAACGCGCCGTCTCCCCGCAGAAGCCCCTCGTCGGTGACGGCGATCGTCGCCTCGGCGGCGGGGCCGATACGACCGTCGAGGCAGGCGAGCTCCATGCGCGGGAGCCTAGCGGCGAGTCCATGGGCCGTGGAGGAATCGAACCTCCAACCTTGGGATTAAGAGTCCCCTGCTCTGCCAGTTGAGCTAACGGCCCGCGTAGCGCCCGGCGGCGCGACGGCCGGGGATTCTAGAGCCTCCGCGCGGGCGGCTCAGGGGCCCGGAGTGGGCTGCACCGATCCTGCGCCACCCGGTGGAGCCGCCTGCCCGCCGCTGGGAGCGAGCGCCTGCGCCTTGTCCTGGGCGAGGCGGCTCTTGACGATCTTGCGTGAGCTCGGAGGCGAGAGCTCGACGGCGCGCTGGGCGGCGAGGTCGCCCTTGCGCACCTGCCTGGCGGCGTAGGCAGCGTCGGCCAGGTTCTGGTAGGCGAGCGGGTTCTTCGGGTCTGCCGCGGTCAGGGCCTCGTAGGCTCCCGTCGCCTTGGCGGGGTCGCTCAGCCCGGGCGGTCCGTAGGCGTTGGCCATCTGGATCGCGAGGCTCATGTCGACGTTCGCGGGGTTCAGCGCGAGATAGCGCTGCCACGCATCGTCCACCCGCCTCAGCTCGGCCTTGCCGGCGGGCGTCCATGCCCGCTGAGAGGAATCGTAGTTCTTGCCTTCGTTGGCCAGCAGGAGGCGCTGGCGCACGAGCCCGGCGAGCGCAGCGGGATCGCGCGGTCGGGCCTGCACGAGCTTCTCGGCGGCACGGACGTCCTTGGCGGCGCTGCCGCTCCCGCCGCCGCCCGGACCGCCGTTGTCGTTGCCGAACAGCCCCACCCCCGTGCCGCCCACGCCGAAGAGGACGAGACCGCCACCGAGAAGCAGCGCGAGGGCGAGATAGACCCCCTGCACGGTGCGCCGGCGGCCACGGCCTCTGAGGTCGAAGAGCATCGATCAGTCCTCACGGTGGTGCGTCGGGGGCTCTGAGTCGTCGGTCTCCCCCGAGGAGTCCTCCTCGTCCTCGTTCTCGTCCTCGTCCGCCTTCGCCCCCCGGCCGCCGCGCTCGGCGATCATCATGAGGCCGATGCTCAGCCCGTAGAGCAGCAGCAGCGGCACCATCTCGAGCATGGTGGTCACCGGATCGACGCCCGGCAAAGCCGCGGCGATCACCGCGATGAGCACGATCGCGTAGCGCCAGTTGGAGGTCAGCGTGCGGCGGGAGATGATGCCCACGCGCTGCATGGCCAGGAGCCCCACGGGCAGCTGGAACATCAACCCGAGCGCGAGCAGCGTGAAGATCTCGAAGGTGTAGTACGGCTTGGCCTGGATGAGGACGTCGAAAGACTGGTCGTTGAAGTTCTGCAGAAAGGCGATCGCCGGCGGGAGCACGAGGAAGTAGGCGAAGCACGCGCCGCCGATGAACAGGAAGGGGACCATGGCCATCAGCGGCAGCGCGGCGCGACGCTCGCGCGGGCTGAAGGCGGGCAGAATGAAGGCGTAGAACTGATACAGCAGCACCGGCAGCGCGAAGAGCAGCGCGAAGTAGAGCGCCACGGAGAACGTGGTGGTGAACGGCTCGCCGACCCCGGTGGTGATCGGCTCTCGCTTAGGAATCGTCTTCGGCAGAGCCGCCGCCTGGCGGGCGAGCCCGCGCGCCGCGAGCGCGTGTGAGGCGCGATCGCCGGCCGAGACCGTGCGCGAGCGCGAGAGCTGCTCCTCGGCCTGCTGCTGCTCGACGATGCCCGCCCGCTGCTCGGACTGTGCCGCCGCGGCCTGGGCAAGCCGGCCGTTGCCGGCGTGCTTGGCCGTGGTCGGAGTCGAGTTCTCGAGCGGCTTGTTGAGCAGCCCGAGCAGGGCGTGGTTCTGCCAGAAGCACGCCGCAAAGGCGATCGCGAGCGCGATCGCGCAGATGACGAGGCGCGAGCGGAGCTCGTCGAGGTGGTCGACGATGCTCAGACGGTCTTGGTGGCCGATCGGCCGGAGCTTCGTCGCCATGGCAGAGGTTCGGCTCGCCGTCAGCCGCGAGAGTCCGGTGCTGCCCCGGCGCCCGGGCGCTCGGGCTCACGCGGGTGAGCGGGAGCAGGCTCCGCAGCAGCGGCGGCAGCAGGCGCGGCGCTCGCCGCGGGCTGCTCCACGCTCGCTGCGGGCGGGGCCGCCTCGGCCGGAGCGGCGGCGAGCGTCGCGTTGGACGCCCGCGCGGGGCGATCCTCGTTCTTCTCGTCGTCGGACTCACCGCCGATCGACTCCTTGAACTCGCGCATGCCCTTCCCGAGCTGCTTGCCCAGGCCGGGCAGCCGCTTGGGACCGAAGATCACGAGCACGATGAGAAGGACGAGACCGATCTCGAGGGGACCGAAGGAAGCAAACACGTAGAAGACCTCTGCGAAGGGGAGCCTTCAAGGGTAACGCGTCGCGAGGGCGGGTTGGATCACCGTCCAGGCGTGCTCAAGTCCCACCAGAAGCAGGCCGATCTATGGCGCACCGAGAGGTTCCCCATGAGCGCCCACTCCGATCGCCACTCCGTCCGCCGCGTCGTCCTCCCCAGCGGGAAGACGATCGAGGTCGTCTACTTCGAAGACCGCCCCGTTCCGGCGAGGAGCACCCCGGCCGCGACGCCGAGCCCGGACCCGGCCGGCCTGCACGTCTGCCCGCGCTGCGCCTCGGAGCTCGTGCAGCCGCTGGACTGGTCAGAGGCCGGCCCCTCGCACTGGGAGATGACGCTCGGCTGCCCCGACTGCGAGTGGAGCGCCGACGGAGTGTTCTCCCAGGAGCTCGTGGACTCCTTCGAGGAAGAGCTCGACCGCGGAGCCCAGGCCCTGGCCCGCGACTTCAAGCGCCTCTCGCACGCCAACATGGAGGACGGCATCGACCGCTTCGTGCGCGCGTTGCAGGACGATCACGTCCTGCCGATGGACTTCTAGCCGAGAATTTTCGCCTCAGCTGTAGCGCTCGACGACGCCGTCGGCGACGAGCTCGAGGATCTCGCGCTGGCGCGCCGGCAGGGCCGGCAGCTCCTGCTTGGCTCCGGAGACGATCTCCAGCGCCCGCGCCCGCGCTGCGTCGAGCGCGCCGGTGCGCTCGATCCGGTCGCACGCCGCCTCGGCCTGCTCCGGAGTGCGCAGCGAGCGCAGGTCCGTTCCGGCCAGCTCGGGGTCCTGCCCGCGCGCGAGGATCAGCGGCAAGGTCACGGTCCCGTCGAGCAGGTCGGCCCCGCGCTGCTTGCCGGTGCGCTCCGTCGGGCCCGAGACGTCGAGTACGTCGTCGAGGATCTGGAAGGCCAGGCCGATGCCGCGCCCGAAGCGGGCGATCACATCCGTGAAACCGCGGCCCTCGAGGGCGCCAAGGCGGCAGGCCGCCTCGAAGAGGCGCGCGGTCTTCAGCTCGCAGCGCTCGAGGTAGCGCGCGAGCGAGACGGCGGGATCCCACGCGTCGGCGCGCTGCAGGAGCTCACCCCGGGCCAGGGCGGCGCCCGCGTCGGTGAGCACGGCGACCTCGTCGACCCGCTCGTTCCAGGCGAGCTCGGCGAACGCCCGCGAGAACAGCAGATCGCCCGTGGCGGTCGCGAGCTGGCGGCCGCCCTCGGCCACGACCGTGGGGCGCCCCCGACGCAGCGCGGCCGCGTCGAGGACGTCGTCGTGCACGAGCGTCGCCGAGTGCACGAGCTCCACGGCCACCGCCGCACGCACGAGGCCCTCGCCGGTGGACTCGCCCGCCGGCTCGCCCGCGGCGAGGAAAACGAGCAGCGGGCGCAGGCGCTTGCCGCCCGCGGCGATCGTCGCGCCCGCGTGGCGGCCGAGCAGCGCCCCGTGCCCCCCGGCTAGCCCCCCCAACCGCTCCTCGACGCGGCCCATGAGTTCGGGAAGATGCGCTCCGCCGGCGTGGATCACCGCCTCGAGGGAGGCGGCGGCCGCGCTCACGCCACCTCCCCGACGTGCAGGGCGATGATCCCTCCCGCGGTGAGGATCCAGCGGATGCGCGCGAGCCCCGCGCGCTCCATCGCCGCCGCTAGCCCCTCGGGTCCCGGAAAGCGCTTGACCGAGCTCGGAAGGTAGGCGTAGGCGTCGGAGTCGCCCGCCAGACGCCCGACCGCGGGGACGACCCGGTCGAACCAGAGCGCGTAGAAGCTCGAGAGCGGCGGCCGGTGCGGCGTCGTGATCTCGAGCACCACCACGCGCCCGCCGGGGCGGACCACCCGCGCCATCTCGGCCAGCCCCCGGTCGAGGTCGGCGAAGTTGCGAGCGCCGAAGCCCACGGTGGCGGCGTCGAACTCGCCGTCGGCGTAGGGCAGCTCGAGCGCGTTGCCGGGCTCGAAGCGCACGGAGCCCGCCGCCTTCTCGCGGGCGCGCTCGAGCATCGCCTCCGAGAAGTCGCAGGCGACCACCTCGCCGCCCGGATGGACGCGGCGCGCGAGCTCGAGCGCCAGATCGCCCGTGCCGGTGGCCACGTCGAGCGGGCGACTCCCGGGCCCGACCGCCGCAAGGTCGGCCGCCCGCCGCCGCCACGCATGGTGCAGGCCCGCGGTCATCACAGAGTTCATCCGGTCGTACACGCTCGCGATGCGGTCGAACATCGCCCGCACCTGCGGCTCCTCGAGAGAGCCCGGCGCGCTCACCGGACCTGCCACCACGCCTCTACTTGAGCTGACCGAGAAAGACGACCATCGCCTGGAACTTCTCGGGGGACTTCGTGGCCAGGTCCTTGAACGAGGGCATGGGCGCCGTGGGATTGCGCAGGGTCTGGGCGATCCCGTCGGGCGGCAGCTTGCTGGCGACGTGGGTGAGCTTCGGTCCCGGACCGTCGTTGCCGTTCTCGCCGATCTTGTGGCACGCGAGGCAGCCGGACTGGCCGACGACCTCCTTGCCCTGGTTGAAGGCCACGAGCTGCGCCCCGGCGAGCCCCGACGGAGGCTTCATGTCGACCTCGTTCGGCGAGCCCGCGCTGGCGCCCAAGAAGGTCAGGTAGGCCATCGCGCAGATCGTGAGGATCCCGGCCGTGGTGGCGATCGGGCGCCGCTCGGGCCGCCGCTCAGGATTGCGGTCGAAGAACGGCAGCATGATGAGCAGGACCATGGCGATGGTCGGCACTCCGATCGTGGCCAGAGGCACGAGCAGCGGCGGCTTGATGACCCGCAGGAGCTCGAAGAGGAAGAAGAAGTACCACTCGGGTCGAGGGACGTAGGTGGTGGTGGTCGGGTCGGCCTTGGGGCCGAGCTCGGCCCCGAGGACGAGCGACATCGTGATGATCACGATCATCACCACGCACGCCATCGCCCCGTCCTTGGCCACCGCATAGGGGAAGAACGGCTTGCCCTTCGCCTTGAGCATGTTGTACTCGCGGAGGTAGACCTCCTTCTCGCGCTGGTTCATGCCGGGATGGTCCTAGACCTCGGCCTTGGTCAGCTCGGGCGCGCGCTCGGCCTGGAGCCACGGCGGCGCCGTCGTGCCGAGCCGGGCCACGAGGTAGAGGTGGGCCCCGATGAGGGCGGCGAGCGCACCGGGTATCAGCAGCATGTGGATGGAGTAGAAGCGCGAGAGCGTCGTGACCCCGAACTCGGGGCCGGCGCGCAGGAAGTCCGAGAGGAACGGGCCCACGAGCGGACCCGTGCCGTTGATGTTCACGCCCACGATCGTCGCCCAGTAGGCGCGCTGGTCGAAGGGCAGCAGGTAGCCGGTGAACGCCATCACCATCGTGAGGACGAGCAGCACGACGCCGATGATCCAGTTGAGCTCGCGGGGGTACTTGTAGGCGCCGAAGAAGAAGGTCCGCGCCATGTGCAGGAACACGAGGACCACCATCACCGTGGAGCCCCACTTGTGCATCCCGCGCACGAAGGCGCCGAGAAAGACGTCGGTGGAGACGTAGCGGATCGACTCGTAGGCCCCGCCGGAGGCGTCGGGGCGGTAGTACATGGCCAGGAACACGCCCGTGACCGCCTGGGAGAGGAAGGCGAACATCGTCGCCGAGCCCAGCGTGTAGAACCAGTTCGTCCCCTGGGGGACCTTGCGGAAGAGCAGCCAGCGCACGCCGCCCGACATGGAGGTGCGCTCGTCGATCCAGTCGACCGCGGAGATGCCCGCCTCCTGCGCGACATCGATCGGCGTGACCTTCTCCGCCGTACCGGGCCGTTTGGGCTTGGGCTGGAGCGCGGAGGGGAGCGGCGGTATCGGGGGCTTGAGCTTCACGCGACTCAGCCTACTTCCTCGGAGTGGAGAAGCGGCCCGGATAGAGATAAGGGCCGATGCCGTCGAGGCCCTCCCCCGGATCGCGCGGGGAGGGGAAGCGCTTGAGCTGGGAGTTCACGCTGTAGCGAGGACCGACGAGCACCTCGCCGTTCTGCGTCTTGGTGTAGAAGCGATCGAGGGGGCGCACGGGCGGGCCGCCGTTGCGCTTGCCCTGGAAGTCGTAGACCCCGCCGTGGCAGGGACAGATGAAGCGAGCGGCGGCCTCGACGAAGCGCACGGGGCAACCGAGGTGCGCGCAACGGGTGGAGATCGCGACCACGGGGTTGTCGTTGTTGTACTTGTCGGTGTCGTACTTCGGGTTGTGCAGGCGGAGGTAGATCGTCGTCTTGCCGGCCTCGCCCATTCCCGGCACGACGGTGATCACCCGGGGGTAGTAGGTGTCCTTGGAGAAGTCCGAGAGCTTGCCCACGGACTGCCAGGTCCACTTCTGGCGGGTGAAGATCGGTGCCGCGGCGAACCCGAGCGCCGGAAGGGTGAAGGCGGCGGCGGCCAATCCGCCCATTCCGTGGGCCGAGCCGGTCATGAACCGCCGGCGCGTGACGGTCTCGCCCTCGAAGGCGCCCGGCACTTTGCGGTCGGCGGTGTAGGGAGACGGCTTGGGCCTGCGACGGTCGGGCACGAGGGGAGCCTTCGACGGGGGTGAAGACGGAGTAAACCGCGTCCGCCACCATATCGTCAACATGGCGACGGGCGTCACAAACCCCGTGAGGACGGGGAATCAGCGGGGTCGCGCCAAGTTCGTCCGCGGCGCGGGCGGCGGCCGACTACCTCCCGGCGCGCGCGCCGGCGCGCAACCGCTCGGCGGCGTCGGGGGCGCCGCCGCGGGCGGCGGCCTTGGCGCTCTCGTGCGCGGCGTCGGCGCCCCAACCGATGGCGCGGGCGCCCGCGCTCCATACCGCCTCGGCCAGGGCGGAGTCGCCCGCCGCGTGCGCCTGCGCGCACAGCGAGATGACGTCGGCGAGCTCGCGGACCGCCTCGAGGTCGCCGAGGCGCGCGAGGCGCAGGAGCCCGAGGGCGTAGAGCTGATCGCCGGCCAGGAGGCGGAGGTCGAGATCCTCCGAGGCCACGACGCGCCCCTCGCCGTAGTGCAGGAGGTAGCCCTCGCGGATGAGCTCGACGAGCAGCGCGTACTCCTGCTCGCGCCCCGCGGCGCGGGGCCCGGCGGCGGCGAGCGCGCCGAGGCCGGGATCGTGCGAGCCGTCGGCTCCGGAGCGCTCGGAGCCGGGCGGGCGGGCGGCACCGCCCAGAAGTCCCCCCTGCGCCCGGAGAACCCGCTCGAGCGCGGCGAGGGCGTCCTCGCCGGCGCCCGCGGTCATCCGATCGCCCCGAATGCGGCGGCGGCGGCCTCGAACGTGCGCTCGAGGTGGCCCTCGTCGTGGGCGAGCGAGGGAAACCACGCCTCGAACTGCGACGGCGGCGGATAGACGCCGCGCTCGAGCAGCGCGCGGCACCAGGCGGCGTGGGCCTCGTGGTCGCACCTGCCCGCCCCGGCGTAGTCGCTCACCGGGTCCTCCGAGAAGAAGACGGTGAGGAGCCCCGGAGCGCTCGTCACCTGCACGGGGCGCCCGGCGCCCGCCGCCGCCTCGCGCAGCCCGGCGGCGAGCCGCTCGGTGACCCGCTCCAGGCGGGCGTAGGCGCTGGAATCGAGCAGCGCGAGGGTCGCTCGTCCCGCAGACACCGCGAGCGGGTTCCCCGACAGCGTGCCGGCCTGGTAGACCTCGCCCGCGGGGGCGATGAGCGCCATCAGCTCACGCGGTCCCCCGTAGGCCGCGGCGGGAAGCCCGCCGCCGAGCACCTTGCCCATGATCGTCAGGTCGGGCAGCACCCCGGCGCGCTCCTGCGCGCCGCCGCGCGCGACGCGAAAGCCGGAGATGACCTCGTCGAAGACGAGCAGCGCGCCCGTCGCGTCGGCGCGCTCGCGCAGCAGCGCGAGGAACCCCTCGGCCGGCGGAACGAGCCCCATGTTCGCCGGGTGGGGCTCGGCCAGGATCGCGGCCAGGTCGTGGCTCTCCGTCGCGGCTCCAAGCGCCTCGGGATCGTTCCAGGGGATCACCACCGTGCTCGCCGCCGCCGCGGCCGGCACGCCGGGCGAGGCGGGGATCCCCTGGGTGGCCAGGCCCGAGCCCGCCTCAGCGAGCAGACCGTCGACGTGCCCGTGGTAGGCCCCGGCGAACTTGAGCACACGCTCGCGTCCCGTCGCCGCGCGCGCGAGGCGCAGGGCGCTCATCGTCGCCTCCGTGCCCGACGAGGTCATCCGCACCATCTCGACGCTCGGCATCCGCGCCACGATCTCTGCCGCGAGCTCGACCTCTCCCTCCGTGGGAGCACCGAAGCTCGTCCCCGCCGCGGCGGCTTCGGCGATCGCCTGCACGATCGCCGGGTGGGCGTGGCCGTGAATCAAGGGGCCCCACGAGCAGACGTAGTCGACGTAGGAGTTGCCGTCGACGTCGACGAGCTCGGCGCCCGTGCCGCGAGCGATGAACAGCGGGTCGCGCCCGATCGCGCGCATCGCGCGCACGGGCGAGTTGACCCCGCCGGGAAGGAGCGCGAGCGCCCGCGCGAAGAGCTCGGCCGAGCGCGTGTCGGCGCGGGCGAGGCTCACGCCGCGAGGCGCACTATGAGTGCTCCGCTTCCCAGCGCTTGAACTCGTCGGTGAAGTAGAGGAGGCGGATCTTCTTGAACTCCGTCGAGGAGTAGAGCGTCGAGCGCTCGGAGATCCCCGTGTCCTCGGCGATCGCGTCGAGGATCGCGTCGCACTCCTCCTTGGAGCGCCCGTGGGCCATCGTGAAGACGGAGTAGGGCCAGTCGGGGTAGGTGGGGCGCTCGTAGCAGTGCGAGATCCCGCGGAAGGAGGCCATCCGCTTCCCGGTCTCGAGGACCCGATCCTGCGGCACCTTCCACACCCCCATCCCGTTGGCCGAGAAGCCCGCGCGGCGGTGGAAGAGGATCGCCGCCACGCGCCGCAGGAGCTTGCGCTCCTTCATCCCCTCGAGGTGGGCGAGCAGCTTCTCCACCGGCATCCCGAGCTCCGCCGCGGCGGCCGCGTAGGGCTCGCTCGCGATCGGCATGTCGCCCTGGAGCGCGCGGATCACCGCGATGTCGAGCTCGTCGTAGGGCTGGGGCTCGGTCTCGGCGGGCTCCTGGGCCACCGCGGCGCTCGCGAGCTCCTTCGTGCCCTTCTCCATCTCGAGGTCCATCCGGATCTTGAAGAGCTTGAGGGTGGGGAGCTCGCGCACCGACTCAGCGCCGGCCTCGGCGGCGAGCGCGTCGAGCGTTCCCCGCAGGCCGAGCTTGGAGTCGGGCTCGGTGGCGATCGTGAACCACAGGTTGAAGTCGTTGTCGCGCAGGTAGTTGTGGGAGACGCCGGGATGGGCGTTGACCACCTTCGCCGCGCGCCACGGATGCTCGGGATCGACCTTGGCGGCGACGAGCATCGAGGAGTAGCCGAGCGCGCGGGTGTCGAAGATCGGCGTGACCTGGCGGATGATTCGCTCGTCGATGAGTCGCCGGACGCGGGTGAGCACCTCCTCCTCGGCCACCTCGGCGAGCTCGGCGACGCGCGCGTAGGGCCGCGGCTCGAGCGGGAAGGAGCCCTGCATGAGGTTGAGGAGCTTGCGGTCGAGCTCGTCGAGGGGAACGGCGGCGCCGTCCTTGCGCGAGCGCACCTTGGCGACGGGGGCGGCGGGAGTCAGCTCTGGAGTAGCCATCGGGCGGCATCCTTCGCGTGGTAGGTGATGACGATGTCGGCGCCGGCGCGACGGATCGCGGTGAGCGCCTCGAGCACGGCCGCCCGCTCGTCGAGGTAGCCCGCCGCGGCGGCGGCCTTGAGCGCGGCGTACTCGCCGCTCACGTGGTAGGCGGCGACGGGCATGCGGGTCTCATCCTTGACGCGGCGGATCACGTCGAGGTAGGGGCCCGCGGGCTTGACCATCACCACGTCGGCGCCCTCCTCGACGTCGAGGAGCACCTCGCGCAGCGCCTCCTCCGCGTTGGCGGGGTCCATCTGGTAGCTCCGCCGGTCGCCGAAGGCGGGCGCGGAGCCGGCGGCCTCGCGGAAGGGACCGTAGAAGGCGGAGGAGAACTTCGCCGAGTAGGCGAGGATCGGCGTCTGGGAGAAGCCCTCCTCGTCGAGCGCCGTGCGGATCGCGCCGACGCGGCCGTCCATCATGTCGCTGGGCGCGATCAGGTCGGCGCCCGCGCGGGCCTGGGCCACCGCGGTGCGCGCGAGGAGCTCGAGCGTCGCGTCGTTGTCCACGTCGCCGTCGCCGTCGCCGATCACGCCGCAGTGACCGTGGTCGGTGTACTCACACAGGCACAGGTCGGTGATGAGAAGGAGCTCGGGGTGGGCCTCCTTGATCGCCCGGGTGGCGAGCTGGACGACGCCCTCCTCGTCCCACGCACCCGAGCCCTCGGGGTCCTTGGCGGCGGGGATCCCGAAGAGCAGGACGGCGGAGATGCCGAGCGCGGCGGCCTCGCCGGCCTCCGCGACCGCGTGCTCGATCGAGAGCCGCTCGACGCCCGGCATCGAGTCGATCGGCGCGCGCGTGTCCCTGCCGTGGGTGACGAACAACGGCAGGACGAGGTCGGCCGGGGTGAGCCTCGTCTCCCGCACGAGGCCGCGCAGGCTGCTCGTGCGGCGCAGCCGGCGCAGGCGGGTCTGCGGAAAGGCCATGAGAGCGAGGATACAAGCGGGCTCGCGCCGGCTCGCTATCCGAATCTGCGCAGCGCCAGCCGCGCGATCGCGCCGAACCCGAGGGTGAGCGCGAGCAGGTGGAGGAGCGGGACGAGGATCCCCGGCTGCGTCCCGTTCAGCGCCGCGGTCATGGCCTGCAACGTGGGCTTGAACGGAAACAGGCCCGAGACCACGCTCAGCACCGTGTGCAGGCCGCCCGAGACCGCGTTCGGAGGCACGAGCGCGAGGAAGGCGATCGGCAGGGAGAGCAGGAACGCGAGCAGTGAGGCGGCCCGCACCTCGCGGGCCAGGGAGCCGAGGGCCACCCCGAGCGCGGCAAAGGCCAGGCCGCCCGCGACGAGGGCGAGCACCCAGAGGGGGAAGCGCTCCCAGTGCAGCGACTTGAAGGCGCCGATCCCCATCAGCATCACGAGCGTGACTCCCGCCGCGCAGGCGGCGGAGAGCAACATCTTCTCCCCGAGCAGGACGGTGCGCGAGACGAGCCCGCGCACGAGGCGACCGAAGGCGTGCTCCTCGCGCTCGAGCGCGAGCATCCCCGCCGCGAGCAGCACCGTGACGAACATGAGCGAGACGACCACCGCGATCGCCACGGCGTAGGAGTCGGCCGGGGTGGTCGCGCCGCTCAGCGTCGTGCGCTTCACCTGGATCGGGGTGTTGATCGTCCCGAGCACCGGGTTGGCGAAGTTCAGCCCCTCGATCGCCAGGCCAGCGAACTGCACGACCTGGTCGAGCGCCGGGCGCAGCGAGGAGCCCCGCGGCAGGCTCCGGCTCGTGCCCTGGAGGATCGTGCGCGAGTTGCGCAGGCCGAGCAACGAGACGTTGGCCCCCGCTACGTCGATGTTCCCGCCGTCGAGCACCTTCCGGAGTTGCTCCACGGCCACGGAGACGATCTTGCGCGAGAGCGCCTGCTGCAGGTCGGAGAGCCGCGCCTTGATCGTCGAGTCGACGAACTGCTGCTCGAGCGGATCCTTGACGTTCAGCGCGAGCTCGACGGTGGCCTGGCCCGTGCCCGTCTGGAGCTCGCTGTGGAGCTGCCCGACGATGTCCGCGGGGATAATGACCGCCGCGAGCGCCTCGCCCGAGCGGACCTTGGCCAGCGCCTGCTCGCGCGTCTTCACGCGGATCGGGTCGACCGAGGAGAACAGATCGGCGGTGTACTGCGAGGCGTCGATCTTCTCCCTGCCGAGGGAGAACTGCGACTGGCCCTTCGGGACCTCGGAGAGGAAGGCCACCTTGGGCTTGCCCGGCGGGCTCGAGAGGGCGAAGCCGATCATGAGCGCGATCGCGATCGGGTAGACGATGAGCAGGCCGACGAGGAGCGGCGAGCGGCGGAGGATCTGGAGGTCCTTGACGAGCAGCCAGCGCATGGAGTCCGCTCCGCTCAGTGCCCGCGCTCGTGCAGGAAGCGCACGAAGGCGGACTCGAAGTCGCGCTCCTCGCCGCCGACCTCGGCGGCGAGGGCGGCCGGCGTGCCGGTGAAGAGCAGCTCGCCGTCGGCGAGCACGAGCAGGCGATCGGCGTAGCGCTCGGCCTCCTGCACGTTGTGGGTAGAGAAGACGACCGTCGTGCCCTCGCGCGCGAGCGAGCCGATGAAGCTCCACAGCCGCGCACGCTGGCGGGGGTCGAGCGAGGAGGAGGGCTCGTCGAGCAGGAGGACCGGCGGCGTGGCCAGGAGCCCGATCGCGATGTTCACGCGCTGCTGGTTGCCGCCCGAGAGGCGGCCGAGCTCCTCCTCGGCGCGGTCGGCGAGCTCGACCTGGTCGAGCATCCGGCTCACCGTGCCCGGGCAATCCTCCACTCCCTCGAGGCGCGCGAAGAGCACGAGGTTCTCGCGCACGGAGAGCTTGGAGTAGACCGCGGGCTGCTGCGGCACCCAGCCGATCTCGCGCGGCGCGCGGCTGACGCGGCCGCTCGTGGGCGGCTGTATGCCCGCGAGGATCGAGAGCAGCGTGGTCTTGCCCGCGCCGTTGGGCCCGATGACAGCCACGGACTCGCCCGGAGCGGCGGTGAAGCTCAGCCCGTGCAGCGCGCGGCGCTCGCCGTAGGCCTTCCCGAGGTCCTCGACCTCGAGCGCGGGCGCGGCTCCCGAGGATCGGCCCACGGCGGAGGGGGAGGCGGACATCGGCCCGCGGAGGCTACCGGCGGGCGCGGGCTTCGGGCGCCAGCTCCGCGCCGCACGCGGGACAGAAGGCATTGGCCCGAGCGCCCGGCGCGCCGCACTCGGGACACGGGGAGGGTGGCTCGGCGCCGCTAACGGCGCCCGCGCCCGCCACCGCGAGCGGCCCGCCGCCCGGGCTCCAGGACTCGAGCACGAGGTGCCGGCGCAGGTAGAGCGCGGTCTCGCGCGCCACCGCGGCGATCGGCAGAGCGATCAGGGCGCCGACGATCCCGTAGGTCTCCGTCCCGAAGAGCAGGGCGAGGATGATCAGCAGTGGGTTGATGCGCAGGGAGTGTCCGAAGACCTGCGGGGCGACGATGTGGCCCTCGATCTGCTGGAGGGCGACGAACAGCAGCGCCACCCACACCGCGCTGAGCGGGTCGCCGAAGAGCGCCACGACCACAGGAGGCAGGGCGCCGAGGACGGGGCCGAGGTAGGGCACGAGCTCCATTAGCCCGAAGAACGCTCCGAAGAAGAGCGCGTACGTCTTGCCCTGCGGGAAGACCCCGATCTCGCCGAAGAGCAACAGCGCGAGCCCGGCCGTGGTTCCCATGATCAACGAGAAGAGGAGCTGGCCGCGGACGTAGGAGAAGACGGCCTTCTGGGCGCGCACGGGGTAGTCGTCCTCCGGCGTCCCGTCGCCGGGCGGCATCGCCCGGCGCACCAGGGTGCCGATGGCGGCCCCGTAGAGCAGCATGTAGACGGAGATCACCAGCACGAGGATGAGTGCGAAGGCGCCCTCGGCGAGGCGCTGCACGAGGTCGCGGGTGAAGGAGACGATCGCGCCCGAGCGGCGCAGGACGCTCTTCTGCAGGGTCTCGAGCGCCGTTTGCCCCGAGTTCTGCACGTGGAGGCCGAGGTGGTGGGAGTCGAGGTTGGCCTGGAACTTCCCGAGGGTCTTGTTGGCGGAGTTCACGAGCTCGGGGACGTCGCGCTGAAAGCTCACCACTTGGTCCGAGACCGGGGTGATGAGAAGCGCCACCACGCCGCCCACCGCGGCGAAGAAGACGAGGAAGACCGCGAGCACGGCGACGCCGCGCGGCACGCGCGTGCGCTGCACGAGCGTGACGAGCGGGTTGAGCACGAGCGCGATCACGCCCGCGATCAGGAACACGAGCAGGACAGAGCCGGCGGCGCTCGCGAGCCCCCAGAGGGCGAGCAACCCGAGAGGGAGGAGCACGAGCTGGATCCACCGGGGCACGAGCACCGGCGCGGCGCGAGTCGTCGGCACCGCGGGCGCCGCCACCGCCGTCGGCGCGGGATCGTGCGGAGGCGCCAGAGCGTCGTGCTCGGCCTCGGGTGGCGTCTGCGTGGCGTCGGTCGTCATGCTCCCGTGCACCAGTATGCGCCCTGAGCCGACGTGAATCGAGCCCTCTGCATCCTCTTCGTCGGCGACGTCGTCGGCGGCCTGGGGCGCCGGACGTTGCTCGGGTTGCTTCCCGCGTTGCGCGATCGCTACGCGCCGGACTTCGTGGTGGTCAACGGCGAGAACGCGGCGGGGGGCCTCGGGATCACCGCCAAGATTGCGCGGGAGATGCTCGGCGCGGGCGTCGACGCGATCACGCTCGGCAACCACGCCTACAAGCGCCGGGACGTCTATCCCTACCTCGACGGGGAGGAGCGGATCGTGCGCCCCGCGAACTACCTGCGCTCCCAGCCCGGGCACGGCACGTGCGTAGTGGAGCGCGGTGGCGCACGCCTCGGCGTGGTCAACCTCTCAGGCAACCTGTTCATGAGCGCGGGACGTCCCGCCTTCTCCGTGGCCGACGCGGCGCTGCACGACCTGCGCGGGCGGGTCGACCACGTGCTCGTCGACATGCACGCGGAGGCGACGAGCGAGAAGGTCGCGATGGGCTGGCATCTCGACGGGAGGGTCACCGCGGTCCTCGGCACCCACACCCACGTCCCCACCGCGGACGCCCGCGTGCTCCCGGGCGGCACCGCCTACATCACCGACGTGGGCATGACCGGCCCGCGCGGCGGAGTGATCGGCGTCAAGCGCGAGCAGGCGGTCGAGTCGCTCATCACCCAGATGCCCGTGCGCTTCGAGACCTCCGAGGAGGACCCGTGGCTCATGGGCGCGCTCATCCGCACGGCGCCCGAGCCGCTGCGCGCCCAGAGCATCGAGCCGCTGCTCGTCCCGGCCGCGGGCGTGCGATGAGCTCGCCGAGGCGGCCCAGGCTCACCCCCGCGCGAGCGCCGGATCGCTCCTAGGCGCCGCGGGGTCCGCGTAGCGCCCCAGCAGCGCGAGCATCACGAGCGGGAAGAACCACACGACGTAGAGATAGAACCAGTGCGTGACGCCGAGCTGCAGCGCGATCAGCACGGCGGCGCCGAGCGCGGCGAGCTGGACCAGTGTGCGGCGGCGAGGGACGAAGGCGACGAGAACGGCGAGAGCGGCGCCGGCGAGCTGGACAGCGAGCTGGGCGGCGTGCGGCAGGCCGTAGAGGCCCCACACCGAGAAGGGCGACCCACGGGTGGCCTGGTAGCCGAGCGTGCGCTCGTACACCGTCCCCAGGTCCCCGCCGGACAGGAGCGGCAGCGCCACGATCGCGCCGGCGAGCACGAAGGCGGCCGCGGCGAGCACGACGCCCCGCGTACGCCACGGGCCGACCCCACGCACGAGCAGCGGCGCGAGCGCGAGCGGCGCGAACTTGGCGAAGCCGGCCAGCGCCGCGAGCGCGCCGCGAGCCGGCGCGGAGCTCGTCGCCAGGAACGCGAGCACCACGAGCAGGGCGATGAGCGAGTCGTTCGTGTTCGTGCTCGAGGCGAACAGCGTGAAGGGGAAGGCGGCCCACGCGTAGGCCAGCGCGATCCCGAGGGTCGGACCGCGCACGCGGCGGCCGAGGAGCCACAGGGCGAGCATGGTGAGCAGGTCGAAGGCGATCGCGGCGCCGTGGGCGGCGGCCAGGCTGTCCCAGCTTCCGCTCCATCCGAGCGCCTGCACGAAGGGAACGTAGGCCAGGTAGTTCACCGGACCGTAGGTGTCGCCGTGCTCGTTGTCCTTCGGGTAGCCGCCGTAGAGCGGCTTGGCGTGCGCGATCCGATCGGCGCCGATCACCCCGGCGTAGCCCACGTCGATCACGTTGGAGTTGGCCACGTTCAGCCCGACGCGGAACCCGATCAGGAAGACGAGGGCGATGACCAGCCACGAGGCGGGCACGAGCAGGCGCAGCGGCTCGGGCGCTCCGCGGGCGCTCCGGGCGAGGACGAGCATGCGCACGAGCAGGTAGCCGAGCACGGGGTAGACGAGCGGTACGGAGAGGCCGATCTTCCCGTGGTCGAAGAACGCGAGCGAGACCGAGAGGGCGATCAGCACGAGCAGGTCGAGGTGCAGCCAGCGTCGCGGGCGCCGCGGATCCACAAACGGGGCGAGGAAGAGCAGGCACAGCGGCAGCCACACCCACAGGGCGACCGCCTTGCGTCCGAAGGCCCCCGGGTAGCCGCGCGCCATCATCCACGCGACCTGGAAGCCGGTCCACGCCTCCTGCACCTGCCCGGTCGCGTCGAGGAGCGTTACCTGGGCGATCTCCTGCCCGCGCGAGCCGTAGTAGGAGACCTGCCAGCGGTCGGTGCCCTTGAGGAAGGCCGCGCGCGTCGAGCCGGCGTGGGCCCGGCGCGCGCCGCGCACCTTGGCGAGCGCGTCCGCGATCGCGATCGCGCGCGCGGCGCTCAGGCGGTGGCCGGGAGGGGGACGGTCGAACGTCGGCGGGCTGGTAAGCGCGTTGGGGTCGCGCGGCGCGGCCGCCGCGGTGCCGACCCAGGCGAGGCCGGCGGCGAGCGCGACCAGGAGGGCGAGCGCGCGCAGTGCCCGCCGATCAGGGATCCACACCGAAGTGCGCCCGCACCATGGGGACGACGTCGCGGAGGGTCCATTGCGCGTGCTCGTCGCTCCTCGGCGAACCGGCGGTGCCGGCCCACAGCAGCGGCGCGAGCGAGTCGGAGGCGTGCAGCGAGCCGTGGCTGCCGCCGCCCACGTGGGCCTGGCCGCCCCAGTCGACGAACTCATAGCCCGCTCCGGCCGAGAGCAGCACCTCGCCCGCCCGCGAGCACGTGAGCGCGGACCACGCGCGGGAGAGGGCGTCGGGGTAGTCGGGGGAGAGGAAGCGCCCGTCCTCCACGCGCGCCTGCAGCGCGGCGAGCTCCCCCTCCACGCTCCAGGCACGGTCGCGCTCGTCGCGGAGCTCCCCCCCGGGCGCGAAGCGCAGCTCCCCGCGCTCGCTCCAGATCACGCCCTCTCCCTCCTCGCAGGAGATCACCAGGTCGACCCCCTCGACGGCGCGCGCGCAGGCGATGATGCGGGGAAGGAGCTCGGGGCGGCGCTCCTCGTCGAGCACGTAGACCATCGCCGCCCGCTGCGCGGGGCAGAGCGCGATGTCGCCCTCGGAGTGGGCGACCTTGGCCGGGCCGGGCGGCAGGATCGCGAAGTCGGCGAAGGCCTCGGCGAGCGAGACGCTCTGCTCCACGAGCGTGTGGGAGTGGTCGGCGAGCACGATGATCCCCCACTCGGCGAAGAACGCCTCGAGCCCCCCGGCGGCGTGCATGAGGCGCTCGAGCTGGCGGTCGGCCTCGGCGATCGACGTGACCTGGGCGTGGGGCCCGTTGCGATGGGAGAACGTGTCGTTGTCGGGGAGGGAGAAGAGCATGAAGTCGCACAGGTCGTTCTCCACGAGGTAGGCCCCGACGCAGCCCGTGTGCTGGTCGCGCGCGCCGGGCATCCCGAGCTGGCCGCGGCAGCCCGTGCGGCGGCTCGCGAAGAGGTCGGCGTAGAAGAGCTCGCGTGGTCCGTAGACGGCGTGGCGAAAGAAGGTCGAGGTCGCCAGACGCGCCAGCGCACTCTCCCCCGCGACCTCGTGGCGATGGCGTCCGCGGTACATGAGGTAGGTCGTCCCCGCGGTGCGCAGCTCGGCGTCGTCGAGCAGCTCGAAGACCGTCTCGACCTCGGGCGAGAGGTGGACGGCGTTCATGTTGTAGACCGTGTCGGTGAGCGAGCGCACGAGCCCGAACTGGCGCGAGGCGCTGAAGCTCGACCCGTACTCGACGTAGCGGCCCTCCTCCCGGTGATACCAGTTCATGGAGGGGATGAGGTGCTCGTCCGGCCCGACCCCCGTCGCGATGGATGCCGCGCACGCCGGGGTGACCGAGGGGAAGGCGGCGGCCATGTCGGGGACGTAGGCGCCGCGCTCGACGATCTCGGCCAGGGCGGGAGCGCGGCCGCTCGCGATCGCGCGCTCGAGCATCGCCGGCTTGAGACCGTCGATGACCGCCAGGACGAGCTTCTTGGGAGCCGGTTCGAGACTCACCGCAGGATGCGAAGGCCCGCGTACTTGCGCCCCGCCCGCCGGCGCCCGGTGACGAGCAGCCAGGCGAGGAACGCGAAGCCGACCACGCCGAGCGGCGGCGCGAGCACCGAAAGGCCGGCGAGCACGAGGCCGGCGCCGTCGGCGTAGAGCGGCAGCGCGGCCGCCGCCTGTGCGTCGAGCCGCGCGCGGGTGCGCCCGAGCAGCGAGCGCGCGGCGGCCTGGGCGACCGCGGCGCACAGCACTCCGGCGATCAATCCCGGCCACGGGAGGTCGCCCTCGTCGGCCAGGGAGCCGGCGAAGAGGAGCGCGCCCACGCCGATGGCCGCTCCGGCGATGATCGATCCGACCACTCCTCCCTCCACCGCCTCGACGCCGGAGCGGCGCACGAGCGCGACCGCCGCGGCGAGTCCGACGAAGAGCACGAAGAGGAACGGCGGCTGCTCGAGGAACGAGTAGCTCGTGTGGTCGAAGTCGACCCCGAGGTTGGCAGCGGCCAGCGCCCCGGCCAGCAGGCCGGGGAGAAAGGGGCGAAGGCCCGCGGCGGCGGCGAGGCCGACGCCTTGGCAGATGACGAGCGCGAGGTGCACGGTTCGCTAGCGTGGAGCGGGCATGACGATAGACGAGCGGCCCTCCGAGCCGGCCCGTGGCAGGCAACCTCGGGGTCGAACCTCCTTCGCATGACCCGCACCGGACCTCCGCCCTCCACCTCCCGCGACCTCGAGCGCTACGCCGGGCTCTTCGCCGAGCGCACCCAGGTCATGCGCTCCTCGGCCATGCGCGACCTGATGGCGATCACGGAGCGCCCCGAGATCATCTCGCTCGCCGGCGGGCTGCCCGACACCTCGACGTTTCCGCCCGACTCCTACGCTTCGCTCATGCACGAGGTGGCGGCGAGCTCGTGCGCCAAGGCCCTCCAGTACGCCCCCACGGAGGGCATAGCGATGCTCAAGCCGTGCATCGCCGAGGTGATGGCCGCCGAAGGAGCGCGGATCGACCCCGACGACGTGCTCGTGACGACGGGCGGCCAACAGGTCATCGACCTCGTGTGCAAGACGCTGATCGATCCCGGCGACGTGATCGTCGCCGAGGCGCCCACCTATCCCGGCGCCGTGCCTACCTTCTGCGCCTACCAGGCCGATGTCGTGCAGATCGAGATGGACCGCGACGGCATGCGCGTGGAGAAGCTCGAGGCGGAGCTCGACTCGCTCGAGGCCGAGGGCCGGCGGCCCAAGTTCGTCTACACGGTCCCGAACTTCCAGAATCCCGCCGGCGTCACGATGTCGCTGCCGCGGCGCGAGCGACTCGTGCGCATCGCGCGCGAGCGCGAGCTGCTCGTGCTCGAGGACAATCCCTACGGGCTGCTGCGCTACGAGGGCGATCCGCTGCCGACGCTCTACGAGCTCGACGGCGGGATGTTCGTGATCTACCTCGGCACCTTCTCGAAGATCCTCTCCCCGGGCGTGCGGCTGGGCTGGACGGTCGCTCCCCGGCCCGTGCTCGAGAAGATGAACATCGGCAAGCAGGCGGCCGACCTGTGCTCCTCGTCGATGAGCCAGCACTTCGTGGCCGCCTACTTCAACTCCGGCGCGTGGCCCGAGTACGTCCGCTCGCTCACCGAGATCTACCGGCGGCGGCGCGACGTCATGCTCGACGCCCTGGCCGAGCACTTCCCGCGCGAGGCGGAGTGGACCCTCCCGCAGGGCGGGCTCTTCATCTGGGCCACCCTGCCCGACTACATCGACACCACCGACCTGCTCGCGCGCGCGCTCTCCGAGGACGTGGCCTTCGTTCCCGGCCGCGCGGCCTACCTCGACGGGCGGGGAGGCTCCTCCATGCGCCTGAACTTCTCCGGCGTGCCCGAGGACGCCCTCCGCGAGGGGGTCCGCCGAATCGGGGCGGTGATCGGCGAGCAGGTCGGGCTCTACGGAACGCTGACCGGGGCCCGCGCCGCTCCCACCGCCGAGCCGCGGCCCCGCGCGCCCGACGCCGAGCTGGCCGACGTGCTCGAGCTGCCCCGCCGCCGGGCGCCGGGCGAGCGCCGCGCCGGGTCGTCCTCGAGCGAACGATGAGCCGCGTGGCGGTGCTCAAGGGCGGGCGCTCGCTCGAGCGCCAGATCTCCTTGAAATCGGGGGGACGGGTCGAGGACGCACTCGAGCGCCTCGGGCACGACGTCGTCGCGCTCGACGTGGCCCACGACCTCGTGCACAGGCTGCGGGCCGCCGCGCCGGACGTCGCGTTCGTGGCCCTCCATGGCCGCGACGGCGAGGATGGCACCGTGCAGGAGCTCCTCGAGGTGCTCGGCATCCCCTACACCGGCTCGCGCGTCTCGGCGTGTATCCGCTCCGCCGACAAGGTGCTGGCCAAGCACGTCATGCGCGACGCCGGGGTCCCCACGCCCGACTTCTTCTCCTTCAACGAGACGGCGGTCAGGGAGCTCGGCGCCGCCGAGGCGCTCGGAGCGATCGAGGAGCGCCTCACGTTCCCGATCGTCGTCAAGCCGGCGAGCCAGGGCTCGGCGCTCGGCATCAAGTTCGCGCGCGCGGCCGCCGACGTGCCCACCGCGCTGCTCGCCGCGTTCTCCTACGACCGCAAGGTGCTGCTCGAGCGCCACGTGCTCGGACGCGATCTCGCGGTCTCCGTGCTCGACGCACCCGCGGGACCCGAGGCGCTGCCGGTGGTCGAAGCGGTCCCCCGGGAGGAGGACTTCTACGACTTCGAGTCACGCTACGAGATCGGGCGCACGCGCTTCGAGTGCCCGGCCGCCCTCGACGAGGCGACCGCCCAGCGGGCGCGCGAACTCGCCCTCGAGGTCTACGGCCTGCTCGGCTGCTCGGGGTTTGCCCGCATCGACCTGATGCTCGAGGACGCGACGGGGGACTTGTACGTCCTAGAGGCCAACCCCATTCCTGGGCTGACCGAGACTAGCCTGCTCCCGCTCGCCGCCGAGGCCGCCGGGCTCTCCTTCGACGCGCTCGTCGGGCGCATCCTCGACCTCGCCCTCGCGCGCTCCCCCGCGCTGCGCCCTTAGCCAGGCGCGTTCAGCTCTCGCGGAAGTCCTCCGGCGAGACCTGGTCGAGGAAGTCCTTGAACTTCTCGACGACCTCCTCGGTGTCCTCGACCTCGTGCTCGAACTCGATCGCCGACTCGGCGATGACCTCCTCGGCCGCGAAGATCGGCGCCCCGGCGCGCACGGCGAGCGCGAGCGCGTCGCTCGGGCGCGAGTCGATGTCGAGCTCCCGGCCGCCCACGGCGATCGTGATCGAGGCGTAGAAGGTGTTGTCGCGCAGCTCGGTCACCGAGACCCGCGTGCACGAGGCGTCGAGCTCCCCGAGCATCTCCGAGAGCAGATCGTGGGTCATGGGCCGCGGAGTGCTCGCGCCCTGGAGCTTCATGAGGATCGCCGCCGCCTCGGGATGGCCGATCCAGATCGGCAGGAACTTGTTGGAGTCGGCCGTCTTCAGGAGCACGATCGGCTGCTTGCCGACCATGTCGAAGCTCACGCCGTAGATCACCATCTCCTGCACCGGGCCGGCCTCTCTAGCGGGGGACGCGGAGTATAGGACGGGCCGCTCGACGCCCGGGCGACTCCCCGGCCGGCGCGCCAAGCGCCCTGGAGGCGGTTAACTCGGACATCTGTCGAGGCTCGAGGACCGCGAGCGCGGATCCGGACCGCCCGCGCCGAGGATGGGACCAGGACGCCGATACAAGGAGAGCGGACATGACGGCGCTGCACCTGACCGGGGAAGGGAGAGGGGGCGAGAGCGAGCGATCTGCTCAGACGACGTGCGTGCGGTGTGCGTGCGATCGCTGCGGCACCCACGTGATGGCCTTGCGAAGCTGGCACCTGACCGGGAGCTGCGAGAACTGCGGAAGCTGTGCACTCACGCCGCTCGACCCCGTCTGCGCCGATGCGCTGGTAGCAGCCGCCGCGCCGATCGTGCACACCGAGTTCAGTGCGCCCGCCGGCGCGCCGCTCCTCTGGGCCGCTGGCCTCCTGCTCGGCTTGAGCACGCCCGGCACGGCCTGAGTGCCCTCCGCGCCCGCTCGGCCGTACAGTGCGCTCTGCGCGCGCCGGCGACGCGGCGCGGCCACAGGGCAGGAGGCGGTCCATGCGCAGGCTCGAAGGGACGACGGCGATCGCGGTCCTCGCCGCGGGTCCTGGCGACCGGGCGGCAGCGTCAGCAGGTCGGACGAGGTACCACAGTGATCTGCGCCGTGTCGCTCCCGGTGGTGGTGGTGGCCTCCGCGTACGGGCTGCCGACGAGCTGGGCGAGCCTCGCGCTCTTGAAGTCCGCGCACGTTCCAGTCTGCTTAACCGTGGTCAGGTCGTCGGGCAAGCTGATCCCTTCGACGAGCCCTAGGCGCTCTCCGTTGCCCATCGGGGGCTTCGCGGTGATGTGCACCGAAAAGGCTGTGACTCGACCGCTCCTGGTGGAATCGACGTGATAGGTGGCCACGCCAGGGATGGGCCTGCTCGGCTCGGTTGTGTTGTGGTCTCCTGAGAACGCAGCCGTGGTCGCCCCGAGCCCGGTGTAGGCCGGCCCAGATGACGGGGGAACCTTCTTCGTCTTCGTCTTCCTCTTTGCCGCCGGAGGCGGCTTCGGTGGAGGCGCCGGCGGGGGGCTCGAGGGAGGTGGCGAGGACGCCTCCGACGACGGCGGCGAGGAGTGCGAGGACGACGTGGTCGCGCCTGTACTACCGCAGCCGCTGAACGCGACAGCGGCCACCGCCACGATCAGCCACACCACCCACATTCGTCCGGGTCCCTCATGCTTGCTGTCGGGCGGGGGCGCGGAGACACCGAGAGGGAACATCGCCGGGACGCTATTCCTGAGGAGACGAGGAAGGCCCCGGGTGACAGCAGCTCAGACGCCCGCGAGCCACGTGGGAGTTGCCCAATCAGTTGCCCACGGGCCTCATCGAAGGGCTGGCGCCGGCGAGAGAAAGGCCGCTTTTCGCGCATGGGCGATCCAGGACTCGAACCTGGGACCTCTTCCTTATCAGAGAAGCGCTCTAACCGACTGAGCTAATCGCCCGCCTGGGCGGCGAGTGTAGCGGGCGTCGGGAGCCGCTCGGCCCAGGCCAGCGCGTCGGGAATGGAGGCAAAGGAGAGCGCGATGCGGCATCCCTCCTCGCCCTGGACGCTCACCCGGATCTCGGCTCCGAGCGTGGCGCCGAGGAGGTCGGAGAGCTGCTCGATCGCCGCAGCGTGATCGGGGTGCGGCGCGCGGGCACGGCGGCGCGAGACCCGCACCTCGGGCGCCTCTCGCGCCCGACGCTCCACTTCCCGGACCGACCAGTCCTCCGCGGCCGCCTCGCGCGCGAGACGACGGCGGCGGTCGTGGTCGCCCGCCAGCAGCAACGCCCGCCCGTGACCCTCGGAGAGCGCTCCGCGCTCCATCAGCTCGAGCGCCTCGTCGGGGAGGTCGAGCAGGCGCAGGAGGTTCGAGACCGCCACGCGGCTGCGCCCGACGCGGCGGCCCACCTCCTCACGGGTGAGCTCGAGCTCCTCGACCAGCGCCGCGCACGCTCGCGCCTCCTCCACGGGATTCAGATCCTCGCGCGCCATGTTCTCGATGAGCGCGACCTCGAGCGCCTCGGCGTCGGCCCGCTCGCGCACGAGCGCGGGGATCGTCGGGAGGCCGGCGAGCTGGGCGGCGCGCCACCGGCGCTCGCCGGCGATCAGCTCGAAGCGCCCCTCGCGCGGGCGCACGAGCACGGGCTGCAGCACACCGCGCTCGCGCACCGACTCGGCCAGGCCCGCGAGCGCGCCGTCGTCGAAGTGCCGGCGCGGCTGGCGTGAGCCGGCACAGATCAGCTCGACCGGCAGGTCGCGCAGCTCCTCTCCCTCGTAGCCGGGCGTGGCCGAGAGGATCGCGGCGAGACCCCGACCCATCCCGCGCGGACGCTCACTCATGCCCCGACCACCTCCTTGGCGAGCTCGAAGTACGCGTCGGAGCCCGCGCAGTGCGGGTCGTGGTGGATCACCGGGCGCCCAAAGCTCGGCGCCTCGCCGATGCGCACGTTGCGCGGGATGACCGTGTCGAAGACGAGCGAGGGGAAGTGCGCGCGGACCTCGCGCTCTACGTCCTGGGCGAGCCGGGTACGGGCGTCGTGCATGGTCAGGAGCATCCCCGCGATCACCAGCCGCGGATTGAGCTCGCGGCGGATGAGCGCGAGCGTGTCGAGCAGGCCGGCGAGACCCTCGAGCGCGAAGTACTCGGCCTGCACGGGGACGATCACCCGATCGGCCGCGACGAGCGCGGCGACGGTCAGCGGCCCGAGCGAGGGCGGGCAGTCGAGCAGCGTGAAGGCGAAGGACTCGCGGACGGGGTCGATCACCTCGCGCAGCCGCGTCTCGTACCCGGGCAGCCGCGGCAGCTCGACGGTCGCGCCGGCCAGGTCAGGGCTCGCGGGCACGAGCGAGAGCTGTTCCACGGCGGTGGGGCGCACCGCCTCGAGCAACGACGATCCGCCGGTCAGGACGTCGTAGACGCTCGGGCGCTCGTCCTTCGCGTGGCCGAGGCCCACCGTGGCGTTGCACTGCGGGTCGATGTCGAGCAGCAGCGACTCGTAACCCGCCTCCGCGACGCACGCCGCGAGGTTGACCGCGGTGGTCGTCTTGCCCACTCCGCCCTTCTGGTTCGCGATCGCGTAGACAGTGCCCACATTCGAAGAAGCTAGCGGTCCGAGCGGTCAGACGGACGGACTCCGAGCGGGCGCTTGGCCGCCACTCCCGGCCGGCGCGGATAGCCCGGCGGCGTCGCGCTGACCTTGGTGAAGACGTAGAGATGACGGTGCTCGGCGCCCGGGTAGGGCCGCACGCGGCGGACCTCGGCGAGCTCCAGCCCGAGCACCCCCGCCGCCGTGCTCGCCGCGTGCTCCTCCTCGGGCATCCGGCGCCCCTTCCAGGCTACGAGCGCGCCGCCGAGCGTGAGCAGCGGCGCAGCGTACTCGGCCAGCACCGGCAGGGCCGCGAGCGCCCTCGCGCTCACCACGGGCCAGTTGGCAAGGCCGTCGGCCCAAGACTCCGCACGCACGCACGCGACCTCGACGCCGCCCAGCCCGGCACGCGCGGCCGCGCGCTCGAGGAAGGCGCACTTGCGCCCGGCGCTCTCGACCACCGCGACGCGCGCGGCCGGAAGGGCGGCGGCCAGCGCCAAACCCGGAAAGCCGGCGCCCGCGCCGAGATCGGCCAACGCGCCAGCCCCGCGCACCACAGGGAGCTCGAGGGCGGCCAGAGAGTCCGCGAGGTGCACATCGACGGCGCGGGCGGGCTCGCGGATTGGAGTCGGCGTCAGCGGGTCCTCCGCGAGCACGGCGAGGAGCGCCATGAGCGCGCCGCGGGTGCGGGCGTCGAGCCCGTAGCGCGCGCACAGCTCGCCCACGCGGCCCGCGGCGGGGGCCGCGCTGCTCACGCGTCGGCGCGCGCGCGCACGCGAGCGATGTAATCCGAGTAGCGGCTCGTCATCTCCGCCAGGCGAGCGGCCGCGTAAGCGTCGAGCTCGGGAACGATCTCATCCTCGAGCACGGGCAGCACGTCCTCGACGAGCGCGCGGCCGCGGGCCATCCATTGGAAGTAGGAGCGCTCACCGTGGTGGTAGGGCCCGTAGAGCTTCGTGCGCGGGAAGTGGGCCTGCAGCCAGCGGAACAGCGCCTCGTGACGCACGTGCATGCGCAGGGTGACCTGGGGCTGGCGTCCGTCGCCGCCGAAGGAGCCCTCCCCGATCAGGATTCCGACGAGAAATCCTCGCTCGAACGGGGTCGGCCCTTCCGCGCTCACCGGCGTACTTGTTTCACCGTCATGTAAAACGTGAAACGCTTCAAGCCGCAGGCGGGGAGACCACGAGCCGGCGCTCGGGCTCCTCGCCCTCGCTGTGCGTCTGCACATCGCCGCGCTCACGCAGGTGCTCGTGGACGACCCGCCGCTCGGCGGCGCTCATCGGCTCGAGCTCGACCGGCCGCTCCAGGCGCAGCGCGTCATCGGCCGCGCGGTCCGCGTCGTGGTGCAGGGTCGCCCTGCGCCGCTCGCGATAGCCTGCCGCGTCCACCTCCACGCGCTTGCGGGGCTCCTCTCCGCGAAACGCGGCCCGGTAGGCGAGATGCTGGACCGCGTCGATCGTCTGACCGTGGCGACCGATGAGCAGGCCGAGATCCTCTCCCCGGAGCTCAACGCGCAGCCGCTCCTCGTCCTCCTCCACGATCACCTCGGCGTCGAGCGCCAGCGCGGCGACCACCCGATCGGTCAGCTCGCGCACCCGCTCGGCGGGCGTTGGGGGATCGGCACTCACGAGGACTACCGGCGACGGCCCGAGCGCTTCTTCTTCTTGCGCGGTGGTGGAGGCGGCGCCGCCCCCACACGCCGCGCTCCGGCCGTCGCGGGCGCGGGCGCCCGCGTCGCCACTTCGCCCGTGGCCCCGGAGACCGCCGCCCCCGACGGGGCATCGCCGTTCCCGGCCTCCCCGCGCGAGCCCCCGAGCATTCCCAGCACCTTCGACAGGCTCGGCGGTTCCTTGGCCCCCTCCGTCGCCCCGGTGCCGCCGGGCGAAGCCGCGGGCACCATCGGGCCGACGCGCTTGCGCACGATGTACTGCTGCACGATCGTCCACACGTTCGTGGTGATCCAGTACACGATCAGCCCCGACGGGAACGAGATGATGAAAGAGACGAAGATCAGCGGCAGGAAGAGCATGATGTTGCGCTGGGTCTTGTCCGCGGTCACCGACATCAGCAGGCTCGAGGCGAGCTGGGACCCCACGTAGAGGACGATCAGGACGATCAGGACGATGCCCGTCGCCTTGTTGGTGAGGTCGGGGATGAAGAGGAACTCCGCCCCGTTGTGGGCACCGCAGGGGCGGGTGTGCACCGCGTGCAGAGGGTTGATCTGCGGGCAGATGTTGTGGCGCAGGTCCTTGCGCAGCATGTAGAAGAGCCCGACGAAGACGGGCATCTGGAACGCCAGGGGCAGGCACGATCCGAGCGGATTGACCTTGTTCTCCCGGTAGAAGGTCATCATCTCCTGGTTCAAGCGCTGCTTGTCGTCCTTGTACTTGGCTTGAAGCGCCTTCATCTGCGGCTGTAGCCGCTGCAGGCCCTGCATCGAGCGGAACTGACGCAGCGTCAGCGGGATGAGCGCAGCCCGGATGAGCAAGGTGAGCAGGACGATCGACAGGCCCCACCCCGCTCCCACCGTGTTGTGGAAGAACAGGAGCACCTGCTCGAACACGTCGATCAGGGGCTGGAAGATGTTGGCGAGAACCACGGGCATGCGGGTGCGGTTAGGGGCTCGGCCGCGCCGGCCGGATCGCCGCGAAGAGCTTCTGGCGATCTACCGGGTCGTACCCCCCGTGGCTCCACGGGTTGCAGCGGAGCAGGCGCCAGCCGGCGAGGACGAGTCCCCTCAGTATGCCGTACTCGCTCACCGCCTCCACGGCGTAGGTGGAGCAGCTTGGCTCGTACTTGCAGCGCGCGGGGAGCGCGGGCGATACGAAGCGACGGTAGAGCGCGACGGGAGCGAGCACGAGGCCCCGAACGAACCCGCTCATGCGGCCCCTTCGCCGTCGCGGCGCGCACCGGCGTTCTCGAGCAGCTCCCTCAGGGCGCCCCCCACTCCGCGCAACCCCTCGCGCTCGGCCAGGGCGCCCGCATCCGCGCGAGCCACCACCACGAGATCCTGTCCCGGACGCAGCGCGGGCTCCTCGAGCCGGAAGGCCTCCCGCAGCAGTCGCTTGACGCGATTCCGCTCCACCGCGCCTCCGACCTTGCGCGAGACGGAGAGCCCGAGCCGGGGCGCCTCCTCGTCCCCGCGCGGGAACACGTGCAGCACCAGCATCCGGTTGCCGTGCGAGCGACCCTGGCGGTAGACGCGTTCGAACTCCGCCGCTCGCGAGAGACGCCCGCGAGAACGCGAGCGTGCCCACAGGCGAGCGTCGGGCTCGCTCACTACACCGTCAGGCGCTTGCGGCCCTTGTCGCGGCGGCGCTTGAGGAGCGCCCGCCCCGAGCGAGACTGCATGCGTGCACGGAACCCGTGCGCGCGGGCGCGCTTGCGCTTCTTGGGCTGATAGGTCCGTTTCACGGGAGTCGCAGTATAAGCGGCCCGACGCGCGCTCCACACGCCATGCACACATCGTCCGCCAAGGCTCGACCGATCGCGTCCGCCACACGTTTTCCCCGGGAGTTCCGGCGTCCTCGTTCCCGGCCCCTCGCACGCGCCTCTGAGCGGCCCGCGCCGCTGCTATGTTTTCCGCCGCTCGCGCCTCCCGCCTCATCGCCGCGGACCGAGCTCCTCGACTCACCCCCCCTCATCCTTTCGCCCCTCTCGGGTGCGGATGCTTCCTCGTGCCCGCCGCCCCTGAGCTCACCGACGCCTGGCTCCGGATCCGATCCGAGCTCCACCGTGCCGTCGCCGACTCCGCCTACCACCTCTGGCTCGAGCCGCTCCGTCCGCGAGCGTTGGACGACGGTGCCCTCACCCTCGCCGCGCCGCCGGCCACCTCCTCCTGGGTCGCCCGGCGCTTCGCGCGGGTGCTCTCCGCCGCCGTCACCACGGTGCTCGGTCCCGGCGCATCGGTCTGCGTCGTGGCGGCCGACTCGCCCTCCTCCCCGCCCGAGCGCGGGGCCCGACCCGCACCGGAATCCCCCGCCTTCGCCGCCCACGGCACTGCCTTTCACCCCAAATACACGTTCGACCAGTTCGTCATCGGCGACGGAAACCGCCTGGCGCACGCCGCTGCGCTCGCCGTCGCCGAGCTTCCCGGACACGCCTACAACCCACTCTTCATCTACGGCCCGCCGGGACTCGGGAAGACCCACCTCCTCCACGCCATCGGCAACTACCTGAACGATCACGGCTCCGGGCTCTCCGTGGGCTACGCGACGGCGGAGACCTTCACCAACGGCTTCCTCTCCTCCCTCCATGACGGCAAGGGGGAGCGCTTCAAGGCCCTCTACCGCGCCCACGACGTCCTCCTCATCGACGACGTCCAATTTCTCGAGCGCAAGGCGAAGACCGAGGAGGAGTTCTTTCACACCTTCAACGTCCTCCACGAAGCGGGAAGCCAGCTCGTGCTCACCTCCGACCGCCTGCCCCGAGACCTGAGCGGGCTCGAGGACCGGCTGCGCGAGCGCTTCGAGGCCGGCCTCGTGACCGATCTCGGCGCCCCGGACATCGCCACCCGCCTCACGATCCTCCGCAAGCGGGTCGAGCGCGACCACATCGAACTTGCCGACGACTCCGCGCTCGAAGTCATCGCCCAGCGGATGCGCACGAACATGCGGGCGCTCGAAGGAGCTCTGATCCGCGTCGTCGCGCTCCACTCGCTCACCAACCGTCCGATCGACGGAGAGCTCGCGACCGAAGTCCTCGACTCCCTTTACCCGGCGACACACAGCCTCCGCAGGATCACCGTGCGCGAGGTCCAGCAGGCGACGGCCGCGGCACTCGGCGTCACACTCGACGAGCTCCTCTCCACCACCCGCGCTCGACGCGTGAGCTGGCCGCGTCAAGTCGCGATGTACCTCGCACGCGAGCTCACCGACGCCACCCTTCCCGCCATCGGAGAGGCCTTCGGCGGTCGCAACCACGCGACCGTGATCCACGCCTGCGATCGCACCCGTGAGCGGACCGCCTCCGATCCGAGCGCCGACGCCGCGGTCAAGGCCATCCTCCAACAGCTCTCCGACTCGGCGTGACGACCGCGGTCGTTGACACACTTCCCCGTCTCGGAGCACACGCTCCGAGGCCTTTCTTCCCTGCTCCGTGCGGACAGCACGCGCTGTTCTCCACAATCCCCTCCTTCCTATGACTCCTCTTACGTCTTTCAGGTATTCGTCGTGAAGATTTCTGTAGCCCGAGATGAGCTCTTCGCGCAGCTCGGCATGGTCAGCCGCGTGGCCTCCACGCGCAGCGCTGTCCAGGCGCTTTCGGGCGTGCAGCTCGCCGCGTCGGGCTCGGGCGGCGTCGAGTTGCGCGCCACCGACATGGAGATGGGCCTGCGCGTGCCTCTCAAAGCCGAGGTTGAGCGCGAGGGGACGGTCGTCCTCCCGGCCCGTCTGGCGGTAGACGTCGTTCGGGCGCTTCCCGCCGCCCAGGTGTCCCTCGAGGTACGTGCAGTCGAGCAGGACGTCGAGATCGTCTCGGGGGGCGCCACGTTCCATATCCGCACGTTGCGGGGCGAGGACTTCCCGCCGCTGCCCGAGGTGGACGAGGACGCCTTGGTCAGGGTGCCTTCCGAGGCCTTTGTCTCGACCGTTCAGATCGTCGCTCGGGCCGCCTCGCGCGACGAGACGCGTCCCGTGCTCACCGGGATCCTGGTCTCCGCGGCCGATCGTGAGCTGCGCATGGTCGCCACGGACTCCTACCGCCTGAGCGTCAAGGAGACGGCGCTCGAGTCTCCCCTCGAGAGCTCCTTCGAGGCCAACGTGCCGGCGCGTGCGCTCCAGGAGCTCGCTCGCATCTCCCAAGCCTCGGGCGAGGAGCATCTGAGCGTCGGCGTGCGCCAGAATCAGGTCGTCTTCGGGATGGGCGGCGTCGTGCTCTCCTCGCGCCTCATCGACGGGCAGTTCCCGAACTACCGCCAGCTCCTGCCCGACTCCTACGAGCACGAGCTGACTCTCGCGGGCGCCGAGCTGACCGCCGTCGTCCGGCGCATGTCCCTGCTCGCTCAGCGCAACGCGCCGCTGCGCCTCGCGTTCTCTCCGGGCGAGCTGACGGTCTCGGCGCAGACGCCCGACGTGGGCGAGGCTCGAGAGTCGTTGCCGGTTCGCTTCGAGGGCGAGCCGCTGGAGATCGGCTTCAACCCGGAGTTCCTGCGCGACGGTCTCGAGAGCGTGGAGTCCGGCGACATCACGCTCGGGCTGATCTCGCCCTTGCGGCCCGGCATCATCCGTGCCGCGGACGGCAGCGGGTTTCAGTACCTCATCATGCCGATCCGGCTGAACGTGTAGGAGACCGCGCGTGCGGGTGACCCGCCTCGTCCTACGAGGCTTTCGCTCCTACGCTGCGGCGGAGGTGGAGCTCGGCGCCGGGCTCACCGTGGTCTCGGGAGCAAACGGGGCGGGCAAGACCAACCTGCTCGAAGCGCTCTACTTCGGCTGCGTCGGGCGCTCCTGCCGCACCGCCAACGAGCGCGAGCTCGTGGCCTTCGGGGAAGGGGTGGTGCGCGTCGAGGTCACGGGCGAGGACGCCGACGGGCGCCACGAGCTGAGCGTGGGCTTCGAGCCTGGGGAGCCCAAGCGCCTCTCGGTCGACGGGGCGGCGGTCGAGCGTCTGCAGGATGTCTCCACCCGGCCCCTGGTCGCGATCTTTCTCCCCGAGCGCCTCGAGCTCGTCAAGGGTGGCCCCGGGGTGCGCCGCGCTCACCTCGATCAGTTCGTCGCCGGCCTGTGGCCTGCCCGCGCCGTGACCCGCCGCCGCTACGCCCAAGCTCTCGCCCAGCGCAACGCGCTGATCTCGCGGGTACGGGTCGGCTCTGGCTCGCGGGGATCGCTACCCGCGTGGGATGCCGAGCTCGCCCGCCACGGGGTCGCGCTCATGGAGGACCGCGCGAGCGCCGTCGAGGCGCTCATGCCCCGGTTCAGCGCTCGTGCCGAGGAGCTCGGGCTGAGCGGCGAGGCGACCCTGTCGTATCGGCCGCGCTCCCCCGCGCGCGACGCCGAGGAGCTCGCCCGCGAGCTCGCCGACCGTCTGGACTCCGACCTTGAGCGGGGCTTCACCGGCCACGGGCCCCACCGCGACGAGCTCACCCTGCGCCACGCCGGGCGCGAGCTGCGCGCCTACGGCTCACAGGGGCAGCAGCGCCTGGCCGTCCTGTCCCTCCTGCTCGCCGAGCGTGAGGCGATCGCCGAGCGCCGCGATGCCCCGCCGCTGCTGCTCCTCGACGACGTCATGAGCGAACTGGACGCCGACCGCCGCGCCCGACTCGTGGAGATCCTGCGCGCCGGCGCGGGCCAGAGCGTCATCACCACCACGGAGCTCGCGCACGTACCCGGCGCGAAGTCGCCGGACGTCGTTCGCCTGGTGGTGAACGACGGAGTCGTCTTCGGGGAGGCGCCGCCCCTCGTCGCGCTGGGAGAGGGAGCGTGAGGCGCCCGGCGCCGCGTTCCCTGTCGGTCGCCATCGGGGCGCTAGCGGGTGAGCTCGCCCCGCGCACACGGCTGGCCGAGGTCCAGCGCGTGTGGCCCACGGCGGTGGGAGCGGGCATCGCCCGCGAGGCGACGCCCACCGCCGAGCGCGCCGGCGTGTTGACCGTGGCGTGCTCCTCGTCGGTGTGGGCTCACGAGCTCGACCTCATGGCGCCGACGCTGCTCGGCCGGCTCAACGAGACCCTCGGCGGGGACGGGATCCAGCGGCTGCGCTGCGTCGCGACGCCTGTGCGCGCTCCTTCATGACAAATACGGCTGTTTGCAGCACTTTTTGCACAGTCCGGGGGCTGATTCGCCCGTGGTCGCTGCTATACTCAGCTCCAGCAGAGTTCGACGCCCCGGCGCACTCGCAGCAGCGCGTGGTCGGGGCGTTCTGACGTCAACGGAGGACACGTGGCCAAGGACCAGGGCGACGCTGGAAAGCCCCAGCGGGCGGCGAGCTACGACGCCCAGGACATCACCGTCCTCGAAGGACTCGAGGCGGTCCGCAAGCGGCCGGGCATGTACATCGGCTCGACCGGTACGCGCGGGCTGCACCACCTCGTCTACGAGGTCGTCGACAACTCGGTCGACGAGGCGCTCGCCGGTCATTGCGACGCGGTGACGGTCACGATCCATCCCGACAACTCGGTCACGGTGGTCGACGACGGGCGCGGCATCCCGGTGGCGATGCACGAGAAGGAGGGGCGGCCCGCCCTCGAGGTCGTGCTCACCGTGCTCCATGCCGGAGGCAAGTTCGGGGACGGAGGCGGCTACAAGGTCTCGGGCGGTCTGCACGGCGTCGGCGTCTCGGTGGTCAACGCGCTCTCCGAGCGCCTCACGGTCGAGGTGCGTCGCGACCGCCATGCCTGGCACCAGGATTACGTCCGAGGAGCGCCCCAGGGCGCCCTCGAGCGAGGTGCGCCGACCGCCGAGACCGGCACCTCGATCACCTTTCGCCCCGACGCCGAGATCTTCGAGGAGATCGATTACGACTTCCAGGTGCTCGAGGAGCGCCTCCGCGAGACCGCCTTCCTCACCCGCGGGCTTGCCGTCACGCTGACCGACGAGCGCGGCGAAGGCCATCACGCCGAGTTCCGCTACGAGGGGGGGATCGAGGACTTCGTCGTCTACCTCAACGAGAACAAGGACCCCGTGCAGAAGAAGATCGTCTTCTTCGAGGGCGAGAGCGGCGAGGGCGCCGTCGAGGTGGCGATGCAGTGGAACTCCTCCTACCAGGAGTCGATCTTCTCCTTCGCGAACAACATCAACACGCACGAGGGCGGCTCGCACCTCTCGGGCTTCCGCTCCGCGCTGACCGGGACCCTCAACCGCTACGCGCGGGAGAAGGGCCTGCTCAAGGAGAAGGACGAGAGCCTGAGCGGGGAGGACGTGCGCGAGGGCCTCACCGCGGTCATCTCCGCCAAGCTCGCCGATCCTCAGTTCGAGGGCCAGACGAAGACGAAGCTCGGCAATCCTGGGATGCAGGGCTTCGTGGCCTCCATCGTCAACACCGGCCTCGCGGAGTTCCTCGAGGAGAACCCCGCCGAGGCCAGGCTGGTCATCAACAAGGCGATCTCGGCGGCCCGCGCGCGTCACGCGGCGCGCAAGGCGCGCGACCTCACGCGGCGCAAGTCGGCGCTCGAGAACTCGACGCTGCCGGGCAAGCTCGCCGACTGCTCGGTCAAGGACCCTGCGCTGGCGGAGATCTTCGTCGTCGAGGGCGACTCGGCCGGCGGCTCGGCGGTGAGTGCACGCGACCGCAGCACCCAGGCGATCCTCCCCTTGCGCGGAAAGATCCTCAACGTCGAGAAGAGCCGGATCGACAAGGTCCTCGCCAACACGGAGATCCAGGCGCTCATCACCGCGATCGGGACGGGCGTGCGCGACGAGTTCGAGCTCACCCGCGCCCGGTACCACAAGGTGGTGCTCATGACCGATGCCGACGTGGACGGCGCCCACATCCGGACCCTCGCGCTCACGCTGCTCTTCCGCGAGATGCAGCCGCTGATCGAAGCCGGCTACGTCTACATCGCCAAGCCACCGCTCTACAAGGTCAAGCAGGGCCGCCAGGAGCGCTACATCGAGAAGGAGTCAGAGCTCGAGGAGATCATCCTCGGCGACAAGCTCGAGAAGATGCAGGTCTTCGACCGCTACAACACCCCGGTCAAGCTCACCGACGCGCGCTGGAAGCGCTACGCGCGCCTTCTCAAGCAGTACGAGGGATGGTCCTCCTCGCTGCGGGCGGACTACGGGCACGACCTCGTCTCCTTCCTCGAGGAGTCGGGCGTCCTCTCCGAGCAGATCGCCGATCGAGCCTCGCTCGTCCGCCTCCTGCTCCGCGAGTCCGAGGACGGCGCGCCGTACACCACCCAGCTCGTCGACGAGGGCGAGGAGGTGCTCGAGGTGCGCGCGGTCGAGACGCGCACTGGGCTCGCCCGCCTGCACCGCCTGCGGTTGAGCCTGCTCGAGTCGACGGGATACCGGCAGTTCGCCCATGTGCACGGGCAGCTCTCGGAGATCGTCGGGCACCCGCCGTTCAGCGTCACCCTGGGCGACGCCACGGAGGAGGCGACCTCCTACGAGGAGCTCCGCGCGAAGGTGCTCGCCGTCGCGCAGAAGGGCGTCGACTTCTCGCGCTTCAAGGGCCTCGGCGAGATGAACCCCGAGCAGCTCCGCGAGACGACGATGGACCCCGCGACGCGGACGCTCGCGCAGGTCACGCTCGAGGACGCGGCGGTCGCCGACCGCGTCTTCTCCATGCTCATGGGCGACCAGGTCGAGCCCCGCCGCGAGTTCATCGAGGAGAACGCCCGCCTCGTCACCAACCTCGATGTGTGAGCGGCAGACACGTCGATTGGCTGTGTCCTCGGGAGGGGTCCGTGCGGAGCATTGTTCCTCTCCCTGCGTCCTTGCCACTCTCGGTCTGCCGGCCCCACATCGGCTGTATGGGCGAGACGGCTAGATGAGCACGCCCGACCAGCTCACCGGCGGCAACGTCGAGCCCCGTGGGCTCGAGGAGGAGATGCGCTCGGCGTACCTCGACTACGCCATGTCGGTGATCGTCGGGCGGGCGCTTCCCGACGTCCGCGACGGACTCAAGCCCGTGCATCGCCGCGTCCTGTACGTGATGAACGAGCTGGGACTGCAGCCCAACCGCCGCTACGTGAAGTGCGCGCAGATCGTGGGGGAGGTGATGGGCAAGTACCACCCCCACGGCGACTCGGCGATCTACGACGCGCTCGTGCGCCTCGCGCAGGACTTCTCCATGCGCAACCCACTCGTCGACGGGCAGGGGAACTTCGGCAACATCGACGGCTACTCCGCGGCTGCCATGCGCTACACGGAGGCGCGGCTCGAGCGCCTGGCCACCGAGATGCTGCGCGACCTCGACGCCGACACGGTCGACTTCGCCCCGACCTATGACGGCTCGCGCAACGAGCCGCTCGTCCTTCCCTCCCGCTTCCCCAACCTGCTCGTCAACGGCTCCTCGGGGATCGCCGTGGGGATGGCGACGAACATCCCGCCGCACAACCTGCGCGAGGTGATCGCGGCGACGATCGCCTACATCGAGGACCCCTCGATCGACGTCGAGGGGCTGATGAAGCACGTCAAGGGCCCCGACTTCCCCACCTCGGGCACGATCCTCGGCACCGCCGGGATCCGCGACGCCTACGCGACGGGGCGCGGGCGCGTGCGCGTGCAGGCCAAGGCGCACGTCGAGCCGATCGGGCAAGGCAAGGAGGCGATCATCGTCACCGAGCTCCCCTACCAGGTGCGCAAGGGCGGCGAGGGCGGCCTGATCCTCAAGATCCGCGACCTCGTCCTCGACAAGAAGATCTCCGAGATCTCCGACCTGCGCGACGAGTCCGACCGCCACGGGATGCGGATCGTCATCGAGCTCAAGCGCGAGGCGATCCCCAAGGTCGTGCTCAACAAGCTCTACAAGCACACGCCGATGCAGAGCACGTTCGGCGTGAACATGGTCGCGCTCGTCGACAACGTGCCCAAGACGCTCGCGCTGCGCGAGGTCATCCACCACTACGTCGACCACCAGCGCGAGATCGTCGTGCGGCGCACGAAGTTCGAGCTGCGCCAGAAGGAGGCGCGCCTCCACATCCTCGCGGGCTACCTGATCGCGCTGGCCGATCTCGACGCGGTGATCGCGCTCATCCGCGGCTCGCGTGACCCTCAGGCCGCGCGCGAGGCGCTGCTCGAGCGCTACGAGCTCTCCGCACGACAGGCCGAGGCGGTGCTCCAGCTCACCCTGCGCCGGCTGACCGCCCTCGAGGTCGACGAGATCAAGCGCGAGCACGCCGACATCGTCGAGCGCATCGTCGAGCTGCGCGGGATCCTCGGCGACGAGGAGCGCGTGCTGAGGATCATCAAGGACGAGCTCGGCGAGATCGCCGAGAGCTACGGCGACGAGCGGCGCACGGAGATCTCCTACCGCGAGGGCGATCTCGACATCGAGGATCTTATCGCCGACCAGCAGATGGTCATCGCGATCACCAAGTCCGGCTACGTGAAGTCGCTGCCGCTCGCCACCTACCGCATGCAGCGCCGCGGGGGCGTCGGGGTGACCGGGATGGACATGAAGGACGGCGACTACATCGAGCACCTCTTCGTGTGCTCGACGCACGACTACCTGCTGTTCTTCACCAACCGGGGCAAGGTCTACCGGCTCAAGGTCTACGAGCTGCCCGAGGCCTCGCGCACCGCGAAGGGCCGCGCGCTCGTTAACCTCCTTCCCCTGCGCGAGGGCGAGCGGGTGCAGTCCGTGCTCTCCACGCGCGACTTCACCGAGGGCCGCTATCTCGTCTTCGCCACGCGCAAGGGCATCGTCAAGAAGACGGAGTTCATCGCCTACAACACCCCGATCAAGGCCGACGGGATCATCGCGGTGAGCATCCGCGACGACGACGAGCTCATCTCCGTCCGGCGCACCTCGGGTCAGGACGACATCATCATGGTGTCCCGTTCCGGGCAGGCCTCGCGCTTCTCCGAGGACGTCCTGCGGGCGATGGGCCGCGACACGAGCGGCGTGCGCGGGATGAACGTCGCTCAGCCCGGCAACGCGGTGCTCACCATGGACGTCGCGCGCGACGACCAAGAGCTGCTCGTGATCACCGAGAACGGCTTCGGCAAGCGCACGCCGATCGGTGACTACCCGGTCAAGGGCCGCGGCACGATGGGCGTGAAGACGATCGCCCTCACCGACCGCAAGGGCGCGCTGGCCGGCGCACTCGTCGTGCGCGAGCACCAGGAGCTCGTCTTCATCTCGCAGAACGGCATGGTGCAGCGGACCTCCGTCCGCGGTATCTCGCGCTACGGGCGCGCCTCGCAGGGGGTCACGCTAATGAACCTCCGCGACGACGACCAGGTGAGTGCGGTAGCGCTCGTGGTCGAGTCCGAGGCGGAGACGGGGACGCCGGCCGTCGAGCTCACCGACGCCGACGGCGCGCCGGGGACCGTCGACCTCGACGTGGCCGTGGAGGAAGGACTCTCCGCGGAGGACGCGGCCGCCGCGGAGGACGCCCCGGAGAAATAGGGACAGGCGGCGGCTCGTCGCCGGCATTCGGTATCCTGCCTCCACCAGAGAAAGGAGGTGGTCCGTATTCTGAGTGACAGTTCTTGCGGGACCCTGGAGGTGTCCGGCCGCTAGGTCGGATGGCTGACCCCGCTTAGCGGAGTCCACGCCGTGACACCGTCGAGGCTGGCGCCGGGCCTAGTCCCTTCCGGCGCAGCATGAGCCAGCCGCGGTTCCAGGCAGCCGAAGTTCGCGAAGGGCCCCGTGTCGACGGGGCCCTTCGCCGTTATCGGGGACGGGCGGGTAGGTCGGGTCGCTCGCCGCGCCTGATCGCGCCGCGCCGGCCGCAGCGCGTCGAGTGGCGAGTTGAGCACATCATCTGGCCTCATATCGTCAAACGACTCGGGCGTCGACCTCCCGGTCGACCTGACCGCTCCGGTCACCGACCATGCGACCTGTGGCGAGTTGACGACGCATGCGGTGGGCAGATCGCCACTCGTCCCGCCCGAGCCTCGCGTGGGCGCCCGCCGCGCGCCGGTGAGTCCGCGCCCGTGTCAGGCCGCGGCGGCCGTGCTGAACCGGGCGCCGAGGTCGAACCTCGCGCGGCGCCAAGCGGCCTCGGGGGTCGACGCGGAGCGGAACGGCACGTCGCCGTGGCGGTCGAAGTAGTAGCTGTTGGCCGTCGCGCAGGAGTCCTGGAAGAAGACCTGGCGCCGGCGCCGCGCGAGCATGTCGTCGAAGTAGCGCCGGTTGGCGTGGTCGCTGATCTTGACGGCCGTCCCGGCAGGCTCGGCGCAGGCAGCGCACGATGTGGCGCGTCTGGTTCTCGATCAGCGTGAAGTAGCTGGCGCTGTTGTAGCCAGGATGCGCGAGCGCAAGCCGTAGGCGTCCACGCAGTGCTCGGCGTAGGCCTTGAGCTCCGCTCCGGGCGCGTAGACGCGCGACCAGTCCGAGCGCTGCTCGAAGGAGAACTGGTAGGAGCTGGACGGGATGTCCACGGCGACGCCGGGGTAGGTGTTCCAGCGCCAGGCGCCGCCCACGCCGTCGCCCTGCTCGAGGATGACGAAGTCGCCACACCCGGTCTGGTCGAGCTTGGTGGCCGCGCCGATGCCGGGCAACCCGGCGCCGATGACCGCGACCTCGTGGCGGGCGTCCGTGCCGATCATGTACGCCGCGCGAGACCCCTGCGGCGCGTCCGCCGCTACGCCGCTACGCCGCTTCGGGCAGGTACTGCCGCCAGGCGGCGGGGATCGTCGGGCTCGCGACCTGGATGAAGACCTGCGGACCCGGAGTACGCGGTGCTCGCCGCAGCGCCATCCCGACCTGCCGCGGGAGCAGGTCGGCCTTGCGCCGGTTGCACGGCGCGCACGAGGCGACGATGTTGTCCCAGCTCGACGGGCCGCCCTTGGAGCGCGGGATCACGTGATCCACCGTCAGGCTGCCTCGGGTGCCGCAGTACTGGCACGCCCAGCCGTCGCGCGCGAAGACCGCGCGGCGGGTGATCTTGCGCCGGTGGGTGTCGCGGGGCACGCGCACGTAGGTGCGCAGGCGGATGACCATCGGCCGGGGGACGGACGTGTGCTCGCCGCGAAGCTCCCAGCTCGCGCGCTCGAGCACTTCGGCCTTCTCCTTGAGCAGGAGCACGACCGCGCGGCGCACGGTGCAGACGTTGATCGGCTCGTAGGTTGCGTTCAGTACGAGCACCCGGCCACCATGCTCCCGCCCGCGCCGGTGGTGCTCGAAAGGCGGCGCGGACCCGATTGGTGCGGGTGGTACGACGGAGGTGCTCATGGCGCGGGCTCTGCGCGCCAGTGTACCGGGCCGTTGCCGCGCCCCGGGCGGGCTCAGGCCGCCGGATAGGAGCCGAGCACGCGCAGTCGCGCGACCTGCGCCTCGATCGCCGCGAGCGCCGCGGCCACGGGTGCTTCGCTGTCGCGCCCCTCGAGGTCGACGAAGAACATGTAGCGCCCGAGGCCCTGCCGCGGCCGCGACTCGATGCGGGTCAGGTTCACGCCGCGGAAGGCGAGCTCGGAGAGGCAGCGCACGAGCCAGCCCGGCGCCTCGGCGCCCGGGCCCCAGAAGACGATCGAGGTCTTCCACGGCCCGGGTCCAGGCGATGGCGTGTCGTCCTGGCGCGCGAGCCACACGAAGCGGGTCTCGTTGCCCGGGTCGTCCTCGACGTCCGCGCGCAGGACCTCGCAGCCGTAGAGCTCGGCGGCCGAGCGCGTGCCGAGCGCGGCCTGGGCTTCGCCGCCCTCGGCCAGCGCGCGGACTGCCTCGGCGGTCGAGGCCGCGGAGAGCACTCGCGCCCGCGGCAGCTCCGCGCGTAGGAAGCGTGCGCACTGCGCGCTCGGCTGAGGATGGGAGACGACGAGCTCGATCGCCTCGAGCGCGAGCGGTGAGCGCGCGATCAGGCAGACCCGGATGGGGTGGACCACCTCGCCGACGATCGTGACGTCGTCGGCCTCGCCGGCGAGCGCGTCGAGCGTCGCGTTGACCGCCCCCTCGAGGGAGTTTTCGATCGGGACGAGCGCGCGCTCCACTCCCCCGATCTGGACGGCGGCCACGACGTCGAAGACGCTCGGCAGGCCGACGAGCTCGTGCTCGGAGCTTCCGGGCAGCGCCGCCCGCAGCGCCTCCTCGGAGAAGGTGCCCTCGGGGCCGAGGTAGCCGACGCGCATCGGCCGGCGGGCTTCTAGACGCCCGCGCGTCCGGCGCCGTTGCCGGTGCCGGACGCGAGGGCGATCTGGACGGCCTCCTCCTCCTCGGGGGAGAGCTCGAGCTCTCCCCGGCCGTCGCTAACCTGCTTGGCGTAGAGCCGGGTCGAGTCGCGATGGTGGATGGAGGAGAGCACGACGCCCGAGCGAGAGGCGTCGAGCAGTGCGATCGACGTCGACTGCCGGCCCGACATCTCGTTGTAGGCGTCGTAGCGCACGAGCGCGCGGTAGGCGATCGAGCCGTCGAGCCTCTGCTCGGCGTGCTCCATGCGCCCGTGCAGCCGGGCGGCGACGTCCTCGATGTAGTCGTGCAGGGCGCGGAACTCCTGCTGCAAGCCGGCCGCGTGGCTTACGAGATCCTGTTGCTCGTCGCCGAGCACGGCGAGCTGCGCCCGGCGCATGCGACGCAGGCGCCCTGAGAGCGCGCCGGCGAGGACGAGGGCGAGGAGCGCCAGAGCGGCTCCGGCCAAGGCGACGATCCCCGTGGGGGTGCTGATCAGCTCGTGCACGGCGGGGAGGATAGGGCGAACCGGGCGCGCCCGGTTCGCCCGGCGGCGCAGACCGTCAGCCGAAGACGACCGTGTAGGTCTGCGTGTTGTTCGAGATCGTCTTCTCGCCCGGCACCGGCACCACGGTCACCTTCACGGTCACGGGTGCTCCCGCCCGTGGGGGGGACTTGAGCGGGATGTCGATCGTGCTCGACCCCCCGGCCGGGCTGCGCGCGATCGACTTGGTCTCCTCGATCGGCGGGCCGGCTCCGGTGATCGAGACCTTGACCGGCACGTCGCTCTCGGCGTTCTGGCCCTGGTTGAGGACCTTGACGGTGAACGCGGGGCTCGTGCCCGCCGCGACCCGGTTCGTGGCTCCCCCCGCGGTGAGCGCCGTTCCCCCGACCGCCACCGAGGTCAGGGCGTGGCCGTGGGAGCCCGGCGCCGGCTTGCCCCGCTTGGCGCCCGGCGCCGTCCCCCCCGTGAGCCGAGCGTTCACGTAGCTCGGGTCGAGCCAACCCAGATCCGGCAGGAACCGGCTCCCGGCGACCTCCTCCCCGCCGCCTCCCACCGCGATGGCCTTCGCCGCGAGCTTCTCGCGGATGAGCGGAGCGACGTGCTGGGAGTAGACGACGTCCGAGGCGAGGAAGCGGCCCATCTGGGCGGCGATCGTGGCGATCGCCGGACCGCTGTTCGACCCGAAGGCCGGCTGGATCTGCTCGGCGATCCGCGCCGCGCCGTCGCGGCGGAGCTCGAGCACGAGGAGAAGGTCGCGGTGCGCGCCCTTCAGCGCGTCGGGCACGGAGAGTCGTTCGGCGCGCCCGAGCTCCCCGTCGGCCTCCACGCGCAGGTCGTTGAAGGCGGTCTGCACGTCGGGCCGGGCGCGCTGAGCGCGCCCGGCGGCCCCGCTCAGCTGCGCGAAGAGCGGCCCCGACACCTTCGTCTCCGAGGCCCGCACGATCGAGGAGACCGACCCGTTGTAGTCGCGCAGCGCGCCCTTGGCCGCGCCGTTCACGCAGCTCTTGATGCCCAGCACGAGCAGGAGGAAGACGACCACGACCGCCACGAGCGCGATCGCGCGGCGGGTCCTGAGCTGCTGCTGGTCGCGCTGGGCGCGGCCTCTGCTCGGCGGGCGCCGCGGCGTCCGCCCTGCGCGGGCCGTGCGCGGCGCGTCTCCCTCGTCGAAGAACGACACGTACGCCTTTCCTTCCGCCGGGACTACAGGCCAGTATGCCTCTCCGGTCGGCGGCAGGTTCGTGCCCGGCGCCGTCGAAGGGAGCTCGGTGGCCCCGCCGCATCTCAGCACTCCCGAGGCGCGGACCCGCACGCCGGGCGAGCCGCCGAGACCTGCTCGGGTGGTCCTGGATCGCTACCGGCTGCGCCGGCGGCTGGGCGCGGGAGCGTTCGGGACGGTCTGGCTGGCCCACGACGAGCGCTTGGCGCGCGCCGTGGCGGTCAAGGAGGTCGCGCTCTCGGGTGACGCCCAGCAGGGGCGCGAGGCGCTCGCGGCGGCCCGCCTGAACCACCCCGCGATCGTGATGCTCTACGAGGCGGGAGTCGATGCGGAGCGCGCCTACCTCGTCTCGGAGCTCGTCCGCGGCCCGACCCTCGCCGAGCTCATCGCCGAGGGTGCGCTCTCCGATCGGGACGTGCTGCGGATCGGGGTCGTGCTGGCCGACGCGCTCGAGCACGCCCACTCCCACGGGGTGATCCACCGCGACGTTAAGCCCTCCAACGTGATGGTTCCCGAGAGCCCCGAGCGCGGCGCCGGCGTCGCGAAGCTCACCGACTTCGGGGTCGCGCACGTCGCGGGCGGGGAGATGCTCACGCGCACCGGAGACGTGGTGGGGACGCTGGCCTACATGGCTCCCGAGCAGGCCGAGGGGCGGCGCGTCGGCCCGAGCGCCGACCTCTACGCCCTCGCTCTGGTGCTCTACGAGGCCCTCACCGGCGTGAACCCGGTGCGCGCGCAGGGCGCGGCGGCCACCGCGCGGCGGCTCGGCTCCTCCCTGCCGCCGCTACGGCGCCGCCGCCGCGACCTGCCCGCGGCGCTCGGGGATGCCCTGGACCGCGCGCTCGACCCGGAGCCCGAGGAGCGAGGCACGATGGCCGAGCTGCGCGAGGAGCTCGTCGCCGGCCTCGGCGAGGTCAGCGACGAGGGAGGCGCCCTCCCGCCTCTTCCCCGCGAGCGCGCGTGGGCCGCCCGCCTGGCCTGGCCGGGCTCTCGGCTCGCCGCCGGGCTGGGCGCCGGAATGCTTCTCGCCATTGCGCTCGCGACGCTGGGGCCTCGGCCTCCCCTCGCCCCGCCGGCGGCCGGAGCCCTCGCTGCGCTCCTCGTCACCGTGCTGCCGCGAGTCGGCTGGCTCGCCGCGGGAGTCGCGCTTGCGGCCCGGGCGGCCGCGGCTCCCGCCGGCGCCGGCCTCGCCCTCCTCCTCCTGCTCTCGATCGCCGCCCCTCCCCTCCTGCTCTTCCGCGCGGGCCGGACCTGGTCGCTGCCGGCGCTCGCGCCGGGGCTCGCGCTGCTGTCGCTGGCCGGCGCGTTCCCCGCGCTCGCCGGCCAGGCGCGGTCGCCGTGGCGCCGGGCGGCGCTCGGGGCGCTCGGGCTCTGGTGGATCTGCCTGCTCGAGCTCGCCACGAGCCGCGTGCTTCTGCTCGGGCGGCCCCCCTCCGCGCCGCCGCCCGCGGCCGTCCGGGGCTCGGTGACCGCAGCCGGGCACGCCGTGGCCCTGCTCACCTCCTCCGGGGTCCTGCTCGCCGCGGCCGTGTGGGCGCTCGCCGCCGCGCTGTTGCCGCTGCTCGTGCGCGGGCGCCACCTGGCCGCGGACGTGCTGCTCGCCGTGGCCTGGGCCGGCGCCTCGAGCGCGGGGCTTGTGGCCCTCGCACGGGCGCTGCCCGAGCCCGGGCCGCGCCTCGAGCCCCACGGCGCGCTCCTCGGTGGCCTCGCGGCGGCCCTGCTCGCCGTGGCCCTCGCGCGCGCCCGTCGCGAGCCCCGCTCGGCCTCGACGGTAGTTTCGTAGCATGGCCCCGGTACGAGCGATCGGCCGTTGGCCGCCTCCTCGCCCAGCTCCCGGCCCCGCGCATCCGCCATTTCCGCCCGACCCATGAGCGTCCTTCGCAACATCGAGAGCAAGATCGCCGGTCTCGTCGAGGGCACGTTCTCGCGCGCCTTTCGCTCCGAGGTGCGCCCGGTGGAGATCGCCCGCCGCCTCACGCGGGAGATGGAGGAGCACAAGTCCCTGTCGGTCTCGCGCGTCTACGTTCCCAACGAGTACTTCGTCTACCTGTCCCCTCCCGACCGCGAGCGCTTCTCCGACTACGAGGACGCGCTCAAGACCGAGCTCGCCGGCTACCTGCTCGAGCACGCCCGCGGCGAGCGCTTCGCCCTGCTCTCACGCCCCCAGATCACCTTTCGCACGGACGACCGCCTGCGGCTCGGCGAGTTCGGCATCCAGGCGCGCGTGGTCCAGCCGAGCGAGCAGCCCGACCTGGACGTCGAGCAGGGGAGCGCCGGGCACACGATGGTCTACTCCGCCGCCGAGCGGCTCTCGGAGCCGCTCGAGGAGCGCGCTCGCTCGCGTGAGTCGAGCGCGCTGCTGCTCGTGGCGGGCAAGCGCATGGTGGTCGGTCCCGGAGGCGCGGCGATCGGCCGCAGTCGCGAGTGCGACGTCGTGCTCGACGACGACAACGTCTCGCGCCGCCACGCCGAGATCCGCCCGCGGGGAGGCTCCTGGGTGCTCTCCGACCTGGGCTCGACCAACGGCGTCTCGGTGAACGGCGACCGGGTCGAGCGCCCGCAGGTGCTCGCCCCCGGCGACCGGATCGAGCTCGGGCACTCCTCCCTCGAGTTCGCGCTGGAATAGGAGCTCCCCGGCATGCTCGAGCCCGTCTCCGTCGCGCTCAAGTTCGGCTTCCTGGCCGTCCTCTACCTCTTCCTGCTCTGGGTCGTGCGCTCGGCGCTCAGAGACCTGCGCCGGCCCGCGGGAGGCGAGTCGCGCCCCGCGGAGGAGGCGCCCTCCGCCGACGCGACGGGAATGTACGACGCCTCGGCGGGCCTCGCGCCCGACGCGCTCGATCGGCTCGATCCCCGGCTCGTGGTGCAGCGCGCTCCTGGCCACGAGCGCGGCGCCGCCTACGAGATCGCCGAGGGGGCGACGCTCGGTCGCGGCGATGTCGAGATCCACCTCGAGGACGCGTTCGCCTCGAGCCGTCACGCGCGGATCGTGCGCCAGGGCGGCGTGCTCGTGCTCGAGGACCTCGGCTCGACGAACGGCACCTTCCTCAACGGGGAGCCGCTCGGCGGTCCGCAGCCGCTGCATCCGGGGGACCGGGTGCGGATCGGCGACAGCGAGTTCTCCTACGAGACCTGAGAGCTCGATGCTGCGCGTCGCCGAGCACTTCGAGGACACGGACACCGGGCGCCAGCGCCGGGCCAACGAGGACTCGCTCTACGCGCGCCCGCCCGTATTTGTTGTCGCCGACGGGATGGGGGGAGCCAAGGCCGGTGAGGTGGCCTCGCAGATCGCGGTGGAGGCGTTCGCGCCGGGACTGCCCGAGGAGGGCAGCCCGGAGGAGCGCCTGGCCGTGCGGGCGCGCGAGGCCAACACGCGGATCCACGAGCTCTCGCGCTCGGATCGCGACCGCGCCGGCATGGGGACCACCCTGACGGCCGCCTACGTGGGGGAGTGCGAGGTCTCCATCGCCCATGTGGGCGACTCCCGCGCCTATCTGTTGCGCGAGGGCGAGCTCCGTCGCCTGACCCGCGACCACTCGCTCGTGCAGGCGCTGATCGACCAGCAGGAGTTGACCGAGGAGGAGGCGCCCTACCACCCCGGGCGCTCCATCATCACGCGCGCCCTCGGACCCGAGCCCGACGTCGAGGTGGAGACCCGCACCCACCGCGCCCAGGACGGGGACGTGGTGCTCCTGTGCTCGGACGGGCTGACCTCGATGGTCGGGGAGGACGCGGTCGGCGATGTGCTGCGCTCGTCCTCCTCGCTGCGGGCCGCGGGCCGCGGGCTGATCACAGCCGCCAACGAGGCTGGCGGCCGGGACAACATCACGGTGGTCCTCTTCCGCCTCGAGGACGTGGACCGGGACGGGAAAGCGGAGGCGACCGGCGGGGGGCGCCGGGCCGAGGAGCAGCCCACCGGATCCTCCCCGGCGGTCGCGCTGGCGCCCTCGACGCGCAAGGGCTCTGAGTCCGCCACCGCCGCCTCGCGGCGCGAACCGAGCTCAGCGGCCCGAACCACGCTGCACCCCCGCGCGCCAGCGCCCGCCCCGGAGGCGCCTCCGCGCCGCTTTCGGCGCAAGCTCGCAATCGCGCTGAGCGTCCTCCTCGTCTCCATCCCGCTCCTCACGGGCGCGTGGCTCGCCTCGCGCCAGGTCTTCTTCCTGGGCACGAACGGCGGCGGCGCGGTCACCGTGTTCCGCGGGGTGCCCTACGACCTGCCGGGCGGAGTTCGCCTGTACGAGCGCTTCTACGTCTCCGGGGTGCCCGCGGCGGACGTGCGCGCCGAGCGGCGACGCACGCTGCTCGACCATTCGCTGCGCTCCGAGCGCGACGCGCGCAACCTCGTGCGCCAGCTCGAGCTCGGAAGGCTCTCGGGATGAGCGCCCGCAACCGTGAGCTCCTGGCCCTCGTGCCCGCCTCGCTTCTGGTCACCGCCGGCTTCGCGGCGGTGTTCATCCAACGCCAGGCGGCGCTCTCCAACGTCTCGCTCACCTACGGCGCGATGTTCCTCGGCCTCTGCTTCCTCACCCACATCGTCCTGCGCTTCACGCTGCCCCACGCCGACCCCTATCTGTTCCCGCTCGTCGCCCTGCTCGCCTCGTTCGGGATCGTGATGATCTACCGGATCAAGCCGAGCCTGGCCGGCCACCAGGCGTTGTGGTTCGTGCTCGGCCTCGCGCTCTTCGCGCTCACCATCGTCGTCTTCCGTGACTACCGGCGGCTCGAGCGCTACCGCTACACGATCGCCGTGATCGGCCTGCTTCTGCTCGTGATGCCGCGGGTCCCCGGCCTCGGGGCCCAGACCAACGGCGCCTACCTGGGGATCCGGATCCCGGTGCTCGGCGCCTTCCAGCCCGCCGAGGTGGCGAAGATCGCGATCGTCATCTTCCTCGCCTCCTACCTGCGCGACACCCGGCAGGTCCTCGTGCTCGGGGCGCGCCGGTTCCTCGGGCTCACCTTTCCGCCGCTTAAGCAGCTCGGTCCGCTGTTGGCCGTGTGGGGCGCCTCGATGCTGCTGCTCCTGGTAATCCGGGACCTCGGCTCCTCGCTCATGTTCTTCGGCGGCTTCCTCGCCGTGCTCTACGTCGCCACCAACCGCGCGTCGTTCGTCGCCGTCGGAGTGGGGCTCTTCGCGGCCGGGGCGTGGTTCCTCGGCACCCATACCCCTCACGTGCAGGATCGCGTCCAGGCTTGGCTGCACCCTTTCAAGCCCGCGCTCTACGACAAGGTCGGGGGCTCCTACCAGCTCGCGCAGTCGCTCTTCGCCCAGGGCGACGGGGGACTCTTCGGCCAGGCGATCCTCAACCTGCCGCACGGTCAGTCGTTGCTGCCCGCCCCGCAGACCGACCTGATCTACTCGGTGATCACCGACGAGCTCGGGCTCTTCGGGGCGTGCGCGGTGCTGCTCATCTTCCTCCTGATCGTGGAGCGCGGGTTTCGCACCGCGCTGCTCGCGCGTGACTCGTTCTCGACGCTCCTCGCGACCGGGCTCACCTCGGTGCTCGCGCTCCAAGTGTTCGTGATCGTCGGCGGGGTGACCAAGGTGATCCCCCTGACCGGCGTCACCTTGCCGTTCATCTCCTACGGCGGCTCCTCGCTCGTGGCGAACTTCGTGCTGCTCGCGCTGCTCTTGCTGGTCTCCGATCGTGCGCGCCGGCCGGTGAGCGAATGAGGGGACCGATCCTCCGGCTCTACGCCTTCTTCCTCCTGCTCTTCGCGGTGCTGGTGGGGGGCACCTCGTGGTGGTCGGTGTTTCGGGCCTCCTCTCTGCGCGACAACCCCCGCAACGCCCGCACGCTGCTGCAGGAGCTGCGGATCAAGCGGGGGCTCATCCTCGCCGCGGACGGCAAGACGGTGCTCGCGCGCAGCGTCCCGGCGCCCGGGCGCACCTTCGGACGCCGCTACCCCATCCCCGCGCTGTTCGCCCAGGCGGTGGGCTACGCCGACGTCGCGCAGGGAGAGCGAGTCGGCCTCGAGCGCTCCCGTGACGCGGCCCTCAGCGGCACGGCGAACGAGCTCGGCTCGATCTTTACCCAGCTCTCGGGCAAGCAGCGCCAGGGCGACAGCGTCGTGACGACGCTCGACCCGGCCGCGCAGAAGGTGGCTCTCGACCAGCTCGCCGGACGCAAGGGCGCCGTGGTCGCGCTCGATCCGCGCACGGGGGCGGTCAAGGTCATGGCCAGCGTCCCGGGCTTCGATCCCAACCACCTGCCCGACGCCCGCGCCCAGGCCGCGGAGGGCTCCCCGCTGCTCAACCGCGCCACCCAGGCCCACTACCCGCCCGGGTCCGCGTTCAAGGTGGTGACCGCCGCCGCCGCGCTCGACTCCGGCCGCTTCACGCCGTCCTCCGTGCTGAACGGACACTCCCCGATCACCGTCTCGGGCGTCCCCCTGGCCAACGACGCCGGGGAGCAGTTCGGAGCGATCGACCTCACCACGGCCCTGACCAAGTCGGTCAACACCGTGTGGGCCCAGGTGGCGCTGCAGCTCGGGCGCGGAACCCTGGCCAAGTACATGAAGCGCTTCGGCTTCTACTCCCAGCCGCCGCTCGACTACCCCTCGAGCCAGCTTGCGGTGAGCCGCGTCTACTCCTTCAAGGGCAAGCCGCTCGGGCCGGGCTCGCGCGAGACCGATACGGGACGGGTGGGAATCGGCCAGGGGGGACTCGGGGTCACGCCGCTGCAGATGGCGATGGTGGCCAGCGCGGTGGCCAACGGCGGGCGGCTTATGCGCCCCCACCTCACCGACCGGATCATCGACCGTGACGGACGCACGGTGCGCGTGATCACGCCGCGGGTGCAGAGCACCGTCATGTCCGCCCGGGCGGCCGGCGACCTCGGGACGATGATGCAGCAGGTGGTCAAGGAGGGCACGGGCACGCAGGCCGCGCTGAACGGCATCGACGTGGCCGGCAAGACCGGCACCGCCCAGGTCGGCACCCAGGGCTCGAACCTCACCCAGCCGTGGTTCATCGCCTTCGCCCCCGCCAAGAACCCGCGCGTGGCGATCGCCGCCACCGTCGAGCGCTCCCAGGGCGGCTTCGGCGGCACCGTCGCCGCGCCCATCGCCAAGGCCGTGATGGAGAACCTGCTGAGACATGGCTGAGATCGCCCCCGAAACCATCGTCGACGAGCGCTACCGCGTCGTGAACCGCATCGGCTCGGGCGGGATGGCCGACGTCTTCTGCGCTCACGACAACCAGCTCGGGCGCAAGGTGGCGCTGAAGCTCCTGCACCGCCGCTTCGCCCGTGACGAGAACTTCGTCGAGCGCTTCCGCCGTGAGGCCTCGAGCGCCGCCGGCCTCCAGCATCCGAACGTGGTCGGCGTCTACGACCGCGGGGAGTGGGACGGCACCTACTACATCGCGATGGAGCACCTCGAGGGGCGCAACCTCAAGGCGGTCGTGCGCCAGGAGGCGCCGCTCGACCCGCTGCGCGCGATCGACCTAACGATCCAGATCCTCAAGGGCGCACGCTTTGCGCACAAGCGGGGGATCGTCCACCGCGACCTGAAGCCTCACAACGTGATCGTCGATGGCGAGGGACGCGCGAAGGTCACCGACTTCGGCATTGCTCGCGCGGGCGCCTCGGACATGACCGAGACGGGCTCGATCATGGGCACGGCGCAGTACCTGTCCCCCGAGCAGGCCCAGGGTCTCCCGGTGAGCGCGCAGTCCGACCTCTACGCGGTGGGCGTGATCCTGTGGGAGCTCCTCACCGGCCGGGTGCCCTTCGACGGCGACACCGCGGTCACCGTCGCGCTCAAGCACGTGACGGAGACGCCTCCGCCGCCGAGCGCCCTCGAGCCGCGGGTGCCTCCCACGCTCGACACGGTCGTGAAGTGGGCGCTCGAGAAGGACCCGTCACGTCGGCCCCCGGACGCCGACGCGTTCATCGCCGCGCTCCAGGACGTCCGGGCGCGAATGACCGACAACGCGGTCGGGCAGGAGACCACCGCCTTCGTGGCACCCTTGGTGCCGCTCGAATCGGAGACCACCACGGTGCTCGCCCCCGCACCGGTCGGGCTCGTGGAGGAAGAGGTCCTGGCTCCCCCGCCGGAGGACTCCCTCGACCCGCGTCGGCGCAGCCGCTGGCCGTGGCTCGCCGCGCTTCTCCTCCTGCTCATCGGCGCTGCAGTCGCCGCCGCGCTGCTGCTCGCGCCGCACAAGTCCGCGACGCCCCAGGTGCTGCTACCCAACGTCGTCGGCAAGGACCAGGCCACCGCCTCGACGATCCTCCAGAACGCGGGCTTCCAACCCAACGTCATCCGCCAGACCAGCCGGGCGCCCAAGGACCAGGTGATCAAGGAGATCCCCCCGCCCGGGCAGTCGCTCGACAAGGGCTCGACGGTGACGCTGACGGTCTCCTCCGGCCCGGGCCAGCGCGACGTGCCGTCGGTGGCCGGGCTCTCCCAGAGCGCGGCGCAGAGCGCGCTGCGCCGGTCGGGCTTCCGGGCCGCGGTAGGCAGCGAAGCCTCCGACAAGGTGGCCAAGGGCGTCGCGATCTCCACCACTCCGAGCGCCGGCACGCCGCTCGACGCGGGCTCGGTGGTGACGCTTACCGTCTCCTCGGGCCCCGAGCAGATCACGGTCCACGACGTGACGAACGAGCAGGTCGACACCGCGCGTAACGACCTGATGGGACAGGGCCTCAAGGTGAGCGTCAGCGAGGTCGTCTCGCAGTCCAGGCCGGCGGGCACGGTGCTCAGCCAGTCCCCGAGCGGCGGCACGATGGTCGCCAAGGGCTCGCAGGTCAACCTCACGGTGGCCAAGGCGCCGGAGAAGGCGACGGTGCCCGGGGTGAGCGGGATGTCGGAGAGCGCCGCGATCGCGGCGATCCAGGGCGCCGGCTTCACGGTGCAGACCCGCGACAAGACCGTGAGCGACCAGAAGCAGGACGGGAAGGTGCTCGGCCAGAGCCCCGCCGCCGGCTCGCAGCTCAAGAAGGGTGCGCACGTGGGCATCGTCGTCGGGCGGTTCAAGGCCAAGCCGAGCACGAACCAGCCCGGCGGCTCGACGACGACCCCGTCGCCCCCGGCCGGGGGCGGAGGCACGGGCACCGGCACCACGCCGGCGCCCACGCCGTGAGCGCGCCACGGCGGGTCGTCGTCCTGCGCGGCGGACGCTCCTCCGAGCACGAGGTCTCCATCGCCTCGGGGGCGGCGGTGGCCGAGGGCCTGCGCCGGGCCGGGCACGAGGTCCTGGTGGTGGACATAGACCGCGCCGGCGTCTGGTGGCATGACGACGCCCCGTTCGTCCTCGACCCGGCGCGCGGGCTGCTCGGCGCCGACGTGGCGTTTCCGGCGTTGCACGGGCCGTTCGGCGAGGACGGCACGATCCAGGGGGTGCTCGAGTGCCTTGACGTCGCCTACGTCGGCGCCGGCGTCGCCGCCTCGGCGCTGTGCATGGACAAGGTCCTCTTCAAGGAGCTCATGGGGCGGGTGGGCCTGCCGCAGGTCGACTACCGCGCCGTGCGCCGCGAGGAGTGGGGTGCGGACCCGGCCGCCGTCGCGGCCGCCGTCGGCGAGCTCGGGCTGCCGGTCTTCGTCAAGCCCGCGCGGCTCGGGTCATCCGTGGGGATCGTGCGGGTCGCCTCCGCCGGTGAGCTCGCGCGGGCGCTCGAGCAGGCGTTCACCCACGATCCGCTCGCGATCGTCGAGGTCTTCTCCTCCGGGCTCGAGGTCGAGTGCTCCGTGCTCGGGAACGGCGACCCGATCGCCTCCGAGCCGGGCGAGATCGTGATCGAGACGGAGTGGTACGACTACGAGGCGAAGTACACCCCGGGGGGGATGGAGCTCGTCGTGCCCGCGCGCCTGCCCGCGCGGGTGAGCGAGCGGGTCCGTTCGCTCGCGGTCGAGGCCTTCCGCCGCGCGGGGTGCGCCGGTCTCGCCCGCGTGGACTTCTTCGTCGAGGGCGAGGAGGTGCTCGTCAACGAGCTCAACACCATGCCCGGGCAGACCGAGACCAGCGTCTTCGGCAAGCTCCTGGCCGCCTCGGGGATCTCCTATCCCGAGGTGCTCGACCGGCTCGTGCTCTTGGCGCTCGAGCGCCACGAGGAGGAGCGCTCCTACCGCTTCTGAGAACATGGCGACGTGAGCGCGGTCCGCACCATCGAGTCGGTGGCCGTGGTGGGCGGCGGATTCATGGGCACGGGCATCGCCGAGTCGGTCGCGGTAGCGGGGATGCCGGTGGTGGTGCGCGACGTCGACGAGGAGAGCGCTCGCCGCGCCGGCGAGCGGATCGACGCCTCGCTGAGGCGCGCGGTCGCCGGCGGCAAGCTCTCCGAGGAGGAAAGGCGCGCGGCGCGGGAGCGGATCGAGCTCACCACGGACTTCGCCGACCTGCGCGGGGCCGACCTCGTGCTCGAGGCCGTTCCCGAGAACGAGGAGCTGAAGACCGAGGTCTTCGTCGAGATCGACCGGGCCGCCGAGGAGGGGGCCCTGGGGGCCTCGAACACCTCCTCCATCCCCATCGCTCAGCTCGCCGCCCCGATGCGCCGCCCCGAGCGCGTCCTCGGCCTGCACTTCTTCTCGCCCGTGCCGGTGATGCGCCTCGTCGAGGTGGTGCGCGGCCTGGACACCAGCGACGAGGCGGTGGGCGCGGCGCGCGCGTTTGTCGAGCGGCTCGGCAAGCGCCCGATCGAGACCAAGGACCGCTCGGGCTTCATCGTCAACATGCTCCTCGTGCCCTACCTCATGGCCGCGGTGCGGATGTTCGAGGACGGCTTCGCGACGCGGGAGGACATCGACGCGGGAATGAAGCTAGGCGCCGGGCACCCGATGGGCCCGCTCGCCCTGTGCGACTTCATCAGGCTCGACGTGCTCTACGCGGTGTGCAACTCGCTGTACGAGGAGTTCAAGCGCGACGAGTACGCCCCGCCGCCCCTCATCAAGCGGATGGTCGCCTCGCATCGCCTGGGCCGCAAGTCCGGCCGCGGCTTCTACGAGTACGCGTGAACGCCTCCGACGCGCTCGCTCTGCTCGACTACAAGCGCCGCGTCTTCGCGCTCTACGCGCGGGCCCGCGCGAAAAAGGACCCGGCCTCGGCCTGGCAGGAGTGGCGCGCCGGGCGGGACGGGATCTTCGCGGCCCACGCCTGCTCGCCGCTCACGCCGGAGGCGCGCGCGCGCTTCGGCGCCCTACCCTACTTCTCCTACGACCCTGGGGCGCGCGTGCTCGCCGCCGTGAAGGAGACGGCGCCCGCGCGGATCGAGGTCGCCGGGAGCGGCTCCGAGCCCGTGGCCTTCGCGCGAATCGGCCGGGCCGCGTTCACGCTCGGCGGCCAAGAGCTCTCACTCGAGCTCTACTGGCTCGAGGCCTACGGCGGCGGGCTCTTCGTCCCCTTCGCGGACGCCACGAGCGGCGAGGAGACCTACGGAGCCGGGCGCTACCTGCTCGACACGGTGAAGGGCGCGGACCTCGGCACGGAGGCCGGTCGGCTCGTGCTCGACTTCAACTTCGCCTACCACCCCTCGTGCGCGCACGACCCGAGCTGGGCGTGTCCGCTGGCGCCGCCCGCCAACCGGCTCGAGCCGCCGGTCCGCGCCGGCGAGCGCTTGGCCTAGCGCAGGAGCGCTATCTCGGCCACCTTGGCCTGGGTCGCGTTCGGCGGCAGCTTGGTGATCCACACGAGGTAGAAGCGGTAGGCGCTCGCGCCGCTCGAGAGTGGGATCTGCTTGCGGCGTTCCACATTGGCCAGCGCGCCGAGCTTGACCCAACCCGGGTCGGGCAGCTTGTCCGGCGGACCCTTCTTGGCGCCGTAGATCTCGACGTCGAGGCCGGGCGTCGGCGTCTGCAGCTCGAGCCGCTTGGCGCGGGTGCTCGGGCGCGCGTCGACGTAGATCCCCACCCCGGGCTTGCCCAGCCCGCCCTGGTAGTTCTCCGTGTTCCAGTAGGTGTTGGGATCGCCGTCGAGCGCGAGGCCGACTCGCTCGGGATGCTCGCCCTTCGTGCCCGAGCCGTCGGGATCGTAGTCGTGGGCCGCGTCGGAGCGCAGCCGCACGAACTGCAGCCCGGGCGCGGGCTTCTCGCCCCCGCCGAGCGGCGCGGTGCCCCGATGAGCGCTCGGTCCGGCCAGCAGCACCGCCGCGACCACCGCGCCGGCCAGCAGCGTCGTGAGGATGAGCACCGCGGCCGAGGTGCGCCTGCGCAGCGGCAGCCGCCGGCGCGTGCGGCCGGGCAGCGTGCGCAGGACCGTGGTCGCCTCGCCGGTCACGGTCCGCCCGCGGGCGGTCTCCATGGCCAGCGCCTCTTCGAGGTCGGCGATCAGCGCCTCCGCGGAGGCGTAGCGTTGCTCGAGGTCCTTGTCGGTCGCCCGGTCGACCACCGCGGCGAGCGCCGCGGAGACCTCCGGGCGGCGCGGCTGCACGTCGGGCACCGCCTCGCGGACGTGCTTCATGGCCACCGCCACCTGGTTGTCGCCGTGGAAGGGGACGTCGCCCGTGAGCATCTCGAAGAGCACGATTCCCAGCGAGTAGAGGTCGGACTGGCCGGTGACGGCGTGGCCGAGGGCCTGCTCGGGTGAGACGTAGTCCGTGGTGCCGAGCACCCGGCCATCGGCGGTGAGCCCCTCCTCGTCGAGCGAGCGGGCGATCCCGAAGTCCGTGACCTTGGCCGACCCCTCCTCGTCGAGGAGCACGTTCTGGGGCTTGACGTCGCGGTGGACGATGTGGCGGGCGTGCGCGGCCCCGAGCGCGCGGGCGATCTCGATCGCGTAGGCCACCGCCTCGGGCACCGGCATCTCACCGATCCGGCGGATGCGGTCCTTGAGCGTCTCGCCCTCGACGAACTCGAAGACGATGTAGGACCGCCCGTCGTCCTCCCCCGCGTCGATCGCCGTGACGATGTGGGGATGGGAGAGCTGGGCGACGGCGCGCGCCTCGCGGCGGAAGCGCTCGAGCTGGTCGGAGTCCGTGGCGATCTCCCGGTTCATCAGCTTGATCGCGACGATCCGCTCGAGCGTCTGGTCGAACGCCCGGTAGACCGTGGACATGCCCCCCGCGCCGACGCGGGCGTCGAGCCGGTAGCGGCCGCTGAGCAGGGTGCCGAGGAGCGCGCTCACAGCGCGGGAAAGGGGGAGGTCATGGGCTCGGGGTCTATTTTGCGCCCGTGGGCACCGTTCATGCGTCGTACTACACCGATCCGGCCTGCCCGTGGTCCTGGGCGCTCGAGCCGGCTCGGCGCCGGCTCGAGGTGGAGTTCGGCGCATCCGTGCGGATCACCTACGTCATGGGCGGGCTGGCGCGCGAGTTCGGCCCGGCCGAGCCTCTCCTCGCCGAGTGGCTCGCGGCCGCGGAGCGCTCGGGGATGCCCGTCGACCCACGGCTGTGGCTCGAGGGGCCGCCGGCGAGCTCCTTTCCGGCCTGCCTGGCGGTCAAGGCGGCGGGCGAGCAGGGCGAGGAGGGGCGCTACCTGCGCCGCCTGCGCGAGGGGCTGCTCTGCGGCCGGCGCAAGCTCGACACCACCGAGGCGCTCGTGGAGGAGGCCCGGGCGCTCGGCACCCTCGACATCGAGCGCTTCCGCATCGATCTGCGCTCCAACGCGATCGTCGAGCTCTTCGGCGCCGACCTCGATCGCGCCGGGGCGGTGGCGGGCGAGCATCACGCCCCGGGCACCGGGCGCGTGCGCCTGCCCTCCTTCGAGCTGCGCGGAGACGACGGACGCGGGGAGGCCCACGGCGTCTACGGCGTCGCCTCCTACGCGGAGCTGCGCGCGGCGGTCGTGGCGGCCGGCGCGGAGCCGCTCGGCGAGCCGGCACCCGGGATCGAGGAGGCGCTACGGCGCTTCGGGCCGCTCGCCGCGGCCGAGGTCGCCGCCGCCTGCGACCTGCCCGGCCCGCGGGCCTTCGCCGAGCTGTGGCGCCTGGCCCTCGAGTGGCGGGTGCGCTTCGAGCGGCGGCTCACGGGAGAGCTGTGGGCGCTGCCCTGAGCCGAGCCGGGGGTAGCCTCGCGCCGCGGCGGCGACAGCGACTTCCGCGTCCGGTTCAGGGGATGACGACGCGGAGGTCGAGGCTGCTCCACCGCCGGTCGAAGGTCCAGACGGCGTCGGCGTCGATCAGGTTCGCGACGACCAGCGCGATGGCATCAGGTAGGCTCAGCGTCCGGTGGCGCCCCTTGAGGGTCGCGGCTTGGTCGGCGAGGAGGGCGGTGACGGGAACGGTCGCGCATCCGTCGACGAAGTTGCTCGCGGCCGCGAGCGCCGCTCCTCGGGCTCGAGAAGGCCCGACGAGGATCTCCGCCCGCGTGGTGGCTGCGAGCACCAGCTCGTCGTCGCTCGCCGCGGTCAGAGCACCCGACGCGGCGCGGTGGTGGGCGTCATCGACGGCGAGCGCGGCGATGGCCACGCTCGCGTCGAGGACGATCAGTCGCGCCACCCGGCGCGCAGCTCGTCCAGGTAGCCGGAGGGATAGACGGAGGTGTCGAGGGTCCCCATCGCGGCCAGCAACCGCGCGCGTCGCCGCGCGCGCTCGACCTGACCGGCCGGCGCGCCAAGCAACTCGTGCCGAACCGCGGTGCGGATGAGCTCCGCCTCGCTGGTGCCACGCTCCTTCGCCGCCTGCTTGAGGTCTCGGTGCAGCTCCGGGGGCAGGTAGACGGTCGTCTTCACCACGTCGCCGACGCTACCACACATGTCGTATGGCAGTCCGGTGGGCCGACCCACGAGGCGACGCCCGCCGATGGACGCCGCTCGGTCGTTGTTAGGTTGCGCGGCGTGGACGAACTCGCGCGCAACAAGAGCATCGTCGTGCTCGTCGATCTTGCCGTCTTCGAGGCGATCGATCCGAATAACTGGTCCGTTGCGGACATGGCCGGACTCATGCGTCAGCGGCAAAGCTGAGGAAGCCCATGCGGCGCTCCGTCCTCCTCGCGCTGTGCACGCTCGGGCTGGTGCTGGGTCCGGCGCCGGCCTCGCTCTTCGCTCAGGGGTCGAGCCCCTTCAGCCCGCCGCCGCCTCCCCAGCCGTCCTTGCCCTCGACGGAGCCCACGGCGCCGGCCGGTTCCTCCTCCCGCGGAGGGATCGGCACCGGGGCGCAGGTCGGGCTCTTCGTGGTCGGCGCGCTGCTGCTCGCCGGCATCGCGACGGTGATCGTCCGTGACGCGCGTCGCTCGGCGCGCGCCGCGGGGCCCGAGCGACGCCCGAAGAGCCCGAGCCCCCCGGTCAAGCCCACTCCCTCCGCGCCCGGCGCACGCGGGCGACCGACGGGCAAGGGCGGCGCGGCGCGGCGGCGGCGCTCGCGCCGCCGGTAGGCCCCCGGCTAGGCGACCGCCTCGAACAGCGAGCCCTCGGACTCGAGCTGGCGGCGCAGCGTGCGCTTGAGCTGCCCGTGGATCTGGCAGACGCGGCTCTCGGAGACTCCGAGCACCTCGCCGATCTCGCGCAGCGTGAGGTTCTGGACGTGCAGGAGGATCGCCACCTGCCGCTCGCGCTCCGGCAGGCGCTCGAACGCCGCGGCGAACTTCGTCCGCGCCTCGGAGCGGGCCGCCGCATCCTCGGGGTCGGTGTCCAGGTCGTCGGAGACCAGCGTGTCGATGCGCTCGATCGTCGAGTCCTCGTCGCCGGAGGCGAACGTGTTGAGCGACGTGAGCTCGCAGTTGGCCACGTCGTCCTGGCGGCGGCGCAGCTCGTCCTCGCTCACTCCGAGCGCCTCGGCGAGCTCGGCCCGCGTGGCGTGACGGCCGTGGACGCCACTGAACTGCGCGCGAGCCCGATTGATATCGCGCTCCCAGCGACGCAGCGAGCGCGGCGCCCAGTCCTGTCGGCGGAGCTCGTCGAGCACGGCGCCATGGATGCGAGTCCACGCGAACTGCTCGAGCGACGCGCCGCGCTCGGGGTCGTAGCGGTCGAGGCAGTGGATCAGCGCCTCGAGTCCGCACGAGATGAAGTCGTCGACCTCGCAGCGTGCCGGGATCTCGCGCACCTTCTTGTAGACGATGTACTTAACGAGCGGCGCGAAGGTCAACACGAGGCGGTCGCGCAGGCGACGGTCGCCCGTCGCGCGGTACTCGTGCCAGAGGGCCAGCGCGTCCTCCGCGGCCATGCGGCGATGGTTCTTCGTGTCGAGCGTCATGCTCATGCCTTCCTCCCGGTGGGCGAGCGTTCCTTGCGGTCGAGGCAGGTATCGACCACCTCGGCGAGGCGCACGATCGCCCGTATGGGGTAGTGACCCTCGGACATACGTCCAGGGGGGCGCCTCAAGGCGGCATGGAGAGGGCCGATCACGGTGGGGGAGCCGTCGACCCGCTGCGAAGCGGTGCCGAAGGGCGATTCGGCCCGAGAAAAGGGGGAGCTGTGGGGTACATTTTCGAGAGGTCCGAGCCGTGCTCGCTCGCCGAGCCGCCGGGGGACGCGCTCGCTCAGGCGTGGGCGGCGGCGGAGCGGTGGGAGGAGCTCGAGTGCGAGGACCGGTGGATCTCCTTCGACGTCTGCGAAGGACGGCTGCGGGTCGAGCTGCGCACCCTCGACGGAAGGCCGCTGCGCGGCCTGAGCCCCTCCGAGGCCCTCGAGCTGGCCCTCGGCGAGCCGGTCGGGTAGTACCGGCCGCCCGGCGGGGCGGCTCATGGGGCGCGCGCGGGGTGCCGAGAACCCAGGAGGAGACCTCCTCCTCTCACGCCCGTTGCTCGTATGACGTCCTTGAACCCCTCTTCATCCGCGCGCGCGGTCACGCTGGTGATCGCCGACCCGAACGCCGTCGTGCGCGAAGGCCTGCCGCTCCTGCTGCGCGCGGAGGGCATCGACGTGGTGGCCGCGTGCGCGACGGGCGAGGGCGCCGAGGCGCAGATCGTCCGGCACGCACCCGACCTTGCGCTCGTGGCCGTCGAGCTGCGCGACATGGACGGCCTCACCCTGCTCGCGCGCCTGCTGCGTCGCGGGGCATCCACGGCGGTCGTGCTCTATGCCGGGGACGAGAACCAGGTGCTCGACGCCGCGCTCCGAGCCGGCGCGGCCGGCGTGGTCGGCCGCGCCCGCCCCGTCGCCCAGCTCGTGCACGCCCTGCGCGCGGTCGCGGCCGGAGGCATGTGGTTCGACGCGGACGGCTCTCACGCCGCGCCGCTCTCACCGGACGCCGAGGCGGCGCTCCGGCGCTCCGATGGGCTTTCCGATCCCGAGCGAAGGGTGCTCGCGCGCGTGGCCGCGGGGATCTCTACGGAGGAGATCGCCGCGGCGCTCGCGCTGAGCCCGCACACCGTGCGCACCCACGTGCGCAACCTCGACGCCCAGAGCCGCGCCCACGCGGTGGCGATCGCGATCCGCGAGGACGCGATCGAGGTGCACTAGCCCGCTGGGGCGCGGGCTACGCGGCCCGTAGTCCGTCGCGATCGCCGCTCAGTCCGAGCGCGGGTACGCGAATCTGCCCCCTTTCGCCCGTGACCCGGCCGATCCGCGCCGCGCCGGGATGGTGGTCGCCGAGGATGTTCTCGGCCTCGCCGGCGTGATCCGTGGCCACGATCGCGCAGAGCCCGAGGCCCATGTTGAAGACCTCGTGCATCTCGGCGTCGGAGATGCCCCCGAGCTCCTGCACGAGCTCGAAGACCGGGGGAACGGGCAGCGGCGCCTCGATCTCATACCCGACGTCCGTGCCGACGCGGAGCAGGTTGAGCAGACCGCCGCCAGTGATGTGGGCGAGCCCGTGGACCGGCACCTCGGAGCGCAGCAGGTCGAGCGCCGCGCGCACGTAGATGATCGTCGGCTCGAGCAGCACGTCGGCCACGGAGGCGCCCCCGAGGGCCTCCGGCCGCTCGGCGAGCCCGAGGCCGCCCTGCTCGAGCAGGACGCGGCGCGCGAGCGTGAGGCCGTTGGAGTGGATCCCTGAGCTCGGCACGCCGACGAGCGCGTCACCGGGCGCAACCGCGGAGCCGTCGAGGACCCGGTCGAGCGCCACGGTCCCGAAGCACGCGCCGGTGAGATCGAAGCCGCGCGGCGAGGGATGCCCGCGGATGAGCTCGGGAAGCTGGGCGAGCTCCCCGCCGGGGATCTCCACTCCGGCCGCCTGGGCGCCGACCTTGAGCCCGTGCGCGATCTCGCGCAGCACCTCGGGATCCGAGCGCTCCACCGCGAGGTAGTCGAGCACCGCGATCGGCTCGGCGCCCACGCAGACCAGGTCGTTGACGTTCATCGCGATGCAGTCGATCCCCACCGTGTCGTAGCGGCCGGTCTGCTCGGCGACGATTACCTTGGAGCCGACGCCGTCCGTGCATACCGCGATCCCCAGGTTCTCACCCACGCGAAGCACGTTGGCGTAGTGCCCGCTTGGGAGCACGGAGCGCGAGGGCCGCCCGAGCTCGATCGTGCGCAGCACGCCGACGAGGGCCTCGACTCCCCGGTCGGCCTCGGCGACGTCGACTCCGGCGGCGGCGTAGGCGTCCTCCTCGCTCATCTCCTCAGCGATTCTCCCTTATCGCGCCGGACGCGCGCCAGCACCACAGCGGCCAGCGCGATGCGGTACGCCGCGTAAGGGGCGAGCGCGCGGTCACGCTCCACGAGCCGGATCAGGCGCGCCGAGCACAGGGTGGAGAGGAAGGCCGCCGCCGTGCCGCACGCGAAGGCCTTCTCCGTACCGGGCGGCAGGCCGCGACGCGCCAGCCGGGCGCCCTTCAGCACGGTGGCGCCGAGGATGATCGGCAGGGCCACGTGGCGCGAGAGCGCGTTGGCATCCTCGCGGCAGAAGCCGCGCGCGCGGGCGGCGCTCAGCGTCGCGCCGTTGCGCGAGACGCCGGGCACGAGCGCTGCCGCTTGCGCGAGGCCGAGGAGCAGACCGTCGAGGGCGCCGGCCTGGGCGCGGCGCCGCGTCTGGGGCGCGCGGTCGGCGGCGGCCATAAGCGCGGAGCCGACGAGGAGGCCGAGCGCAATCGAGCGGGGAGTGCCCAGTCGTCGCTCGATCGGGCGCTCGAGCGTGTAGCCGGCCAGGGCGGGAGGAGCGAACGAGAGCGCGATCAGCCCCGCGCGCCGCCGGTCGAGGCCGCGAGCGGCGTCCTCGACCTCCGCGCGCAGGGCGATCAGCAGGGCGGCCGCGGTGCCGGCGTGCAGCGTGACCTCGAAGGCCTTGCGCAGCTCGGGCTCGAGCTCGCCGTAGGGCCAGCCGAGCAGCCAGGGCATCAGCGTGACGTGGCCCGAGGAGGAGATCGGCAGCAGCTCCGCCGGCCCGTGCAGGGCCCCGAGCAGAGCGGCGTGGGCGAGCGGCAGCCCCGGCTCAGCCGGCGACATCGGCGGCGGGCGCGCCTCCGCCGCCGCCGCGCGCGCGCTTGACGAGCAGATAGCCGACACCCACCACGATCAGAAGCGCGACCGCGTAGTCGACGTACTCGAAGTAGTGCCGCCAGCTCTCCCAGTTCGAGCCGACCTGCTTGCCGACGAAGCCCAGGGCGAAGACCCACGGCACGCAGCCGAGGAAGGTGAGAACCGAGAAGCGTCCCAGCGGCATCCGGGCCACTCCGGCGGGCAGCGAGATGAAGGTGCGTACGATCGGCAGCATGCGCGAGAAGAACACCGCCGCCGCGCCGTAGCGCTCGAACCACCGGTCGGCGCGGGCGAGCTGCTTGGGCGAGATGTGCAGCTTGCCCCCGTGCTTCTCGAGCAGCTCGATGCGACCGAAGTAGCCGACGGCGTAGGCGATCCAGGAGCCGACGAGGTTGGCCACCGAGCCGACGAGCGTGATCTCGAGGAGGCTCCACTTGCCCTTGGAGACGTCGAAGCCGGCGAAGAGCATCGTCGCCTCGGAGGGGATCGGGATGCAGGCGCTCTCGAGCGTCATGAGGACGAAGAGGCCGGCGAGGCCGACCTGGTCGATGAACTTCGTCGCGAGATCGACGAGCGGTCCGGTGATGGAGGCCAGGCGCCACACGGTCGCGAAGGGTACCCGCGGCTCCGGTTCTCGTAGGGTTAGCGCTTCCTGATGGCGGTGCCGCTCTTCGACATCGCGACGCCGCTCGCTCCCCTGCAGCCCGCGCTGCGCGAGGCGGTCCTCGGCGTGCTCGACCGCGGCACCTACATCCTCGGGCCGGAGGTGGCCGCGTTCGAGGACGAATGGGCGCGCGCGCTCGGCGTCCGGCACGCCGTCGGGGTGGCCAACGGGACCGAGGCGATCACCATCGCCCTGCGCGCCCTGGGCGCGGGGCCCGGCGACGAGGTGGTGGTCCCCTCCTTCACCTTCTACGCGAGCGCCGAGGCGATCCCGCCCACCGGAGCCCGGCCGGTGTTCTGCGATGTCGACCCCGAGACCTTCTGCGTCACGCCCGAGAGCGTGCGCGCCGCGCTCACCCCGCGCACGAAGGCGGTGGTGGCCGTCGACCTCTTCGGCAACGTGCCGGACATCGCGGGGATCCGAGCGCTCGGCGTGCCGGTGGTAGAGGACGCCGCCCAGGCCGCCGGCTCGACCTTCCGCGGGACCGCGGCGGGATCGCTCGGCGACGTGGCGAGCTTCTCGTTCTTTCCCTCGAAGAACCTCGCGTGCTTCGGCGACGGCGGGGCGGTGTGCACGGGCGACGACCGCCTCGCCGAAACGGTCCGAATGCTCCGCTTCCACGGCTCGCGCGACCGGGTGAGCTACGAGGAGGTGGGCTACAACTCGCGCCTCGATGAGATCCAGGCGGCGGTGCTGCGAGTCCTTCTGCCCTCTCTCGGCGGCTGGGCCGAGGCACGCCGCGCGGCGGCGCGCGCCTACGCCGAGGCGGGGCTCGGCGAGCTCGTCCGGCTGCCGCGGGCGGTCGCGGGAGCCGAGCCGGCCTGGCATCTCTACGTGATCTGCCACCCTCGGCCCGACGGGCTCGCCGCCGCGCTGGCCGAGCGCGGCATCGAGTCCAAGGCCTACTACCGCACGCCGGTGCACCGTCAGCCGGCGATGGCGGGATACGCCGGCGGAGCGGAGCTCCCCGGCACGGAGGAGGCGGCGCGCACCCACCTCGCGCTGCCCATGGGCCCGCACGTGGGTGCGCGCGAGGCCGCCGAGGTGGTCGCCGCCGTGCCCGCCGGAGCGCTCTGAGGTGCGCGTCTGGGTCGATCTCACGAACTCCCCCCACGTGCTCGTCATGCGCCCCGTGATCGCCGCGCTGCGCTCCGACGGCCACGAGGTCGAGGTCACCGCGCGCGACTTCGCGCAGACCCTGGCGCTGTGCGAGCGACTCGGAGTGACGCACACCGCGATCGGCGCCCACCGCGGCGCGCGAGTCGCCGATAAGGCGGTGGGGCTCTTCGCGCGCTCGGCCGCGCTCGCGCGCTGGGCGCGCCCCCGGCGCTTCGACCTCGCGCTCGGCCACGGCTCGAACGACGTCACCGTCGCCGCGGCGCTCCTGCGAATCCGCTGCTCGACCACGTTCGACTACGAGTGGGCCACCGTCCAGCACAACGTCAACTGCCGTCTCGCACAGGGGGTCGTGGTCCCCGACGTGATCCCTCCCGAGCGCCTCGCGCGCTATGGCGCGCGAGGCAAGATCCACCCCTACCCGGGCCTCAAGGAGGAGTACTACCTCGCGGACTTCGAGCCCGATCCCGCCGTGCTCGGCGAGCTCGGGCTCGATTCCGCCGCTCCCATCGCCGTCGTGCGCACGCCGCCCGCTGTCTCGCTGTATCACCGCTTCGAGAACCCGCTCTTCGCCCAGGTGCTCGACCGGCTGCGCGAGCGCGCCCAGACGGTCGTCCTGCCGCGCACGACGGAGCAGCGCGCCGAGCTGCGGGCCGACGGGGGCTTCGTCGTGCCCGAGCGCGCCATCGACGCCCAGTCGCTCATCGCTCACGCCGACGTGGTGGTCTCGGCCGGCGGCACCATGAACCGCGAGGCGGTCGCGCTCGGCACCCCGGTGTGGACGGTGTTCGAGGGCCGGCTCGGCGCGGTGGACGAGCGGCTGATCGGTCAAGGACGGCTCTGCAAGCTCGTCCACGCCGAGGAGGTCGAGATAGGCAAGCGCGCGGCCGGAGCCGCGGGCGAGCGTGTGCGCCGCGATCCGGCCGAGCTCGCGCGCCTGCTCGCCCTCCCGGCCTGGAGCTCACCAAGCTGAGAGCGGGCGATCAGTCATCGTCGGCCTGGGCGATCCCCAGACGCGGCCAGTCGGCCACGATGGTTGCGGCGAGCTCGCGGACCGAGCGGCGCCACGCCCCCGGTCCGTCCTCCTACGAGAAGCTTCCGGCCGCCACGCGGCCGGCGCCCGACTGGTCGTCCTCGATCAGCTCTTCCACTCCCTCACGCTCCTCACGAGCCCAGCCGAGGACGATCAGTCCGAGGCCATGCTCAGCAGGGAAGAGCTGGACGAGCTGCTGACCCTGACCGACGTGCCGGCGTGGCTGGAGCAGATGGGGGCGACCACTCTAGGCTGGCACGATGATCTCCTCCCGGGGCCGCCGGGCGTTCGGCTCGCCGGCCGTCGCCGCGCTGATCGTCGTCTTGTGTCTTCTGGCCGGTTGCGGTGGAGGCGCCAAGAAGGCCGCCGCTCCCGCGCCGGCCTCTCCGGCCGCCGGCTCGGAGTTCCTTGGGGTGAGCGCCGGGGCGCCACTGCTCGCGCCCGGCTTCGCGCTCGGACCGGAGCTGCGGCTCATGGCCGCCAGCGGGGTGCAGTCGCTGCGCGCGCCCTTCTACTGGCGCATCGCCCAGCCCTACCGCACCCAGGCCGAGGTCCCTCCCGCCCTGCGGGCGCGCTTCATACCCATCCACGGCGTCCCCACCTCCTTCGCGCCGAGCGACGGGATCGTCGAGGCGGCGGCGCGGGCGAAAATCTCGGTCCTGCCGGTCGTGCTCGGGGCTCCCGGGTGGGCCGCGCGGCACCCGCGCCTGCCCAACTCCCCGCCCGCGGGCACGGCCTCCTACGCGGCGTTCGCGCGCGCCCTGGTGGAGCGCTACGGCCCGCGCGGCTCCTTTTGGACGGCACATCCGCAGGTGCCGCGCGTGCCCATCCGAACCTGGCAGGTGTGGAACGAGCCCAACCACTCCTTCTACTGGTCAGACCAGCCCTTCCAGGTCGACTACGTGCGCCTGCTCCGCGCCGCCCATGACGCGATCCACGCCGCCGACCCCGGCGCGCGGGTGCTCACTGCGGGCTTCGCCGAGCGCTCGTGGGAGACCATGGCGAGCCTCTACCGCGCCGGCGCCCGCGGCGCCTTCGACGTCGCGGCGATCCACCCCTACACCTTCGAGGTCGCCAACGTGGTGAAAATCGCCCACCTCGTGCGCGCCGCCCTGGTCAAGGCCGGCGACGCCAAGCGGCCACTGATGATCACCGAGCTGAGCTGGTCCTCCGGGGTGGGCCACGTGAAGCGAACCTTCGGCTTCGACACCACGGAGGCCGACCAGGCGGTGCGCCTGCGCCGGGCGATCTCCGCGCTCACCCGCCAGCGCCGCGCGCTGGGCATCGAGCGGATGTACTGGGAGTCGTGGATGACCTACGACCGCGACGCGAACAACCCCTTTGACTTCTCGGGCCTGCGTGAGGAGCGCCCGGCGGGCGGACCGCGCGACAAGGCGGCGCTCGGAGCCTACCGGCAGGTCGCCCTCCGGATCGAGGGTTGCCTGCGCGCGACGCCCGACGCGCCCTGCGGCTGAGGACGACGACCCTGACCTTCGCGGGATCCTAACCCGCCATGGGCGCGCGCGTGCGTCCGGGCGCGGGCGCGGGCTCTAGACTCCGGTCCATGCGCCGGCGGATCCGCTCCGCGGCCTTCCCCGTCCACCGGCATTCGGGTCCGCAGATCCTGGTGGACGGCGCACTGGTCGCGCTCTCCTACTTCCTCGCGTTCCACCTCCGGTTCGATCGGGACATCCCCGCACGCTACGAGCGGCTGCTGCTCACCACGCTGCCGTGGGTGATCGTCGGCTCCCTGCTCGTGTTCGCACTCTTCGGCCTCTACCAGAAGAGCTGGCGCTACGTGGCCCAGCGCGACTTCGAGGCGATCGGGCGCGCGGTGGTGGTCGCGACCCTCGCGCTCGTGGGGGGCATGGCGCTCGTGCATCCCGTGGTGATCTCGACCCGGGCGGGCCTCGTCGCCGTCTCCCCGCCCACCGGGGTCATCGCGCTGTGGTTCCTGCTCACGCTGATACTGCTCGGCGGGGTGCGCTACCTCGTGCACTCGGTCCTCACCCGTCCGGTCCGCGGGCTGCGGGCGCGCAAGGACGCGCGCAACGTGCTGATCGTCGGGGCCGGCGACGGTGGCCAGCTCGTGCTGCGCGAGATGGCGCGCAACCCCGAGCTGCGCTACCGGCCCGTCGGCTTTGCCGACGACGACCCGCGCAAGAAGGGCATGCGGCTCTCGCACGGGGTCAAGGTGCTCGGCTCGACCTCCGAGCTTCCCCGCATCCTCGACGACGCGGAGCCCGACGAGGTCATCATCGCCATCCCCTCCGCCCCGGGGACCCTGCGCGCGCGGGTGGTCAGCGCCTGCCGCGAGCGCGGGATCCCCGTGCGGACCATGCCCACCGTCTTCGAGCTGCTCGGCGGCGGCCCTACCGTCATGCGCCAGGTGCGCGACCTGCGGGTGGAGGACGTGCTCGGGCGCGAGCCGGTGTTCATGGAGCTCGAGCGCGTGGGGAGCTACCTCGTCGGCCAGACCGTGATGGTCACCGGCGCGGGCGGTTCGATCGGCGCCGAGCTCTGTCGCCAGATCGCCCGGGTCAACCCGCGCCGGATCGTGCTCGTCGACCACGCCGAGGACAACCTCTTCGCGATCGTGCGCGAGCTCGAGGAGGACCGTCACGTGCGCTCCGCGGTCCCCGTGCTCGCCGACTGCAAGGAGGAGGAGCGGATGCGCGAGGTGCTCGCCGAGCACCGTCCCGGCGTGGTGTTCCACGCCGCCGCCTACAAGCACGTCGGGATGATGGAGCAGAACCCGGTGGAGGCCGTGCGCAACAACGCGCTGGCGACCCGGCTCGTGGCCCGCATCGCCGGCGAGTGCGGGGTGGGGACCTTTGTCCTCATCTCCACCGACAAGGCCGTTGCGCCGGCGACGGTGATGGGCGCCTCCAAGGCGCTGGCCGAGTGGGCGGTCGAGGCGGCCGCGGCGCGCTTCGAGCAGACGCGCTACGCGACCGTGCGCTTCGGCAACGTGCTCGGCTCCTCGGGCTCGGTGGTGCCGATCTTCCGCCGCCAGATCGCCGCGGGCGGGCCGATCACCGTCACCGACCGGCGGATGACGCGCTACTTCATGACGATCCCCGAGGCCGTGCAGCTCGTGATTCGCTCCGGGTCGCTGAGCGAGCGCTCGGGCGAGGTCTTCGTGCTCGACATGGGCGAGCCCGTGCGGATCATCGACCTCGCCGAGCAGATGGTCCGGCTCTCGGGCCTCGAGCCCGAGCGCGACATCGTCATCGAGGAGGTCGGCGTGCGCCCCGGCGAGAAGCTCCACGAGGACCTCTTCAACCGCGACGAGCGACCGCAGCCGACTCCGGCCGAGAAGATCATGCGCGCCGAGCACGATCGCCTCGACCCCGGCTGGGTCGAGGCGACCTTCGACCGGATCAACCTCCTCGTGCTCGAGGGCGACGCCGCGGGCCTCGCCTCCCGCGTCGCCGGGCTGGCCTCCGTGCGCGCCTCGCCGGGCGCCCGGGTCGGCTCCTAGACTCACGCGCGCCATGGGTCTGGTTCTCGGCTTCTCGCTGAACAACCTCACGAATCACGTCGGGACCTACGCGGGCCTCGCCGCGGTGCTCGGCGTGGCCGTGCTCGCGCTGCTCTTCTTCGCGCAGGCCCGCGAGCTCAAGCGTCTGCGGGAGTGGGTCGAGGACGCCGCCGAGCACTCGGCCGAGCTCGAGGAGCGGCTGAGGACGCAGGCCCGGAGCGCCGCGTCCGCCGCGCAGGCGACGGTGGCGCCGGAGCCCGCGGCGGCTCCGCCGGCCGAGGCCGAGGCGCCGGACCGTGCGCTCGAGCTCGCCCTCGCGCTGCCCGCCCCGGCCGGCGTGGGCGCACCGGCGCTCGCCTCCGCCACCCGCTTTCCGGGGCTGGGTGTGCCGGCGCGACCCGCTCCCTCGGCGGTGCCGGCGGCGGCCACCGCCGCGGCGGCCGCGCGTGTCGCCTCGCGTCCGGCGCTCAACACCAACGGCGCGGGGGCGGGCTCCTCGCGACCGGCCGGGCCCGCGCCCACGTCGGCGCCGGCGCCCGCGTCGCGCCCGTCGATCCCGATCCGGACCGACGCCGCGAGCGCTCGTCGCGCGGGCGCTTCGGCGCCGATCGCCCCGCCCGAGCGCTCCCCCCGTCGCCGCGGCCGGCTCGTCGTGCTGGCCGCGCTCGCCCTCGTGCTCGTGGCGGCCGGCGTCTTCGCCGCCACGCAGCTCGGTAAAGGCGGCCAGAGCGGCTCTGCCGCGCGCGGCGGCGCTGCCGCCCCCAAGGGGGCTGCGACCCCCGCCCCCGCCCGCGGGCGTGGCTTCGCGCGCGGCTCCGTGGTCGTGACGGTCCTGAACGGAACGCCGGTGCCCCACCTCGCCAACCAGGTGGCCTCGCGCCTGCGCACCGATGGCTTTCAGCGCGGCACGGTCACCAACGCCTCCGACCAGCAGCGCTCGGCGACGACGATCTCCTACGCGGCGGGGCACCGGCGCGATGCGCTCGCGGTGAGCCGCGCGCTCGGGATCTCCGACGTCCAGCCCATCGATCCGGCCACCAAGTCGATCGCCTGCCCGCAGCCCGCGTGCTCCACCACGGTCGTGGTCACCGTCGGCTCCGACCGCATCCGCTAGACGCCGGCCACGGGCGCTCCGGGCCGATGGACGCCTTTCTCGACCTTCCCGCGCGGAGCGCGAAGCCCCGCGCGCGCGGGCTGACCCACGTGCTCGACCGCGGTCTCTCCGTGGTCGAGGTCGACGGGCTCATGGAGGTGGCCGGTGGCTCGGTCGACCTCGTCAAGCTCGGCTGGGGGACGGCGCTGGCCACCTCCAACCTGCGCCCCAAGCTTCGCCGCTACCGCGAGCATGGTGTGCCGGTCGTGCTCGGGGGCACCCTCACCGAGCTCGCCATCGAGCAGGGCCGTGTGGACGGACTCGTGGGCTGGCTGCGCGAGCTCGAGCTCTCGCACGTCGAGGTCTCCGACGGAACGATCTCGCTCCCGCACCCCGAGAAGCTCGCGCTGATCGAGCGCCTGGCCGGCGAGTTCACCGTGCTCTCCGAGGTCGGCTCGAAGGACGCGAGCGAGATCATGGCCCCCTACCGCTGGGTCGAGCTCATCGAGGCCGAGCTCGCGGCGGGCGCCTGGAAGGTAATCGCCGAGGCGCGCGAGAGCGGGACGGCGGGGATCTACCGCGCCGACGGAGAGGTCCGCATGGGGCTGATCGACGAGATCGCCCACGCGGTCGACCCCGAGCGCATGCTCTTCGAGGCACCGCGCAAGGAGCAACAGGTGTGGTTCCTGCGGCGCTTCGGGGGCGACGCCAACCTCGGGAACATCGCCCCGGCCGACGTGCTCTCGCTCGAGACCCTGCGCCTCGGGCTGCGCTCGGACACGGTCGGCCACGTGTGAGGGGAGGAGCACCGTGACCCTCCTCGCCCGCCACGGAGAGACCGACGACAATCGCCCGCCGCTGCGCGTGCAGGGCAGCCGCGACACCCCGCTGAACGCCACGGGCCGGGCGCAGGCGGCCGAGCTCGCGCAGCGGATGCGCGGCGAGGGGCTCGTGGCCCTGTACTCGAGCCAGCTCGTCCGCGCGCGGGAGACCGCGGAGATCGTCGGGCGGGCGATCGGGCTCGAGCCGCTCCTCGACGCGCGCTTCGCCGAGGCCGACCGCGGCGAGTGGGAGGGGCGGCTGTTTCCCGACCTCGAGCGCGAAGAGCCCGAGGGCTGGGCCGCGTGGCGGCGCGCGGGCGAGAGCTTTCGCTTCCCGGGGGGAGAGTCGCTGCGCGAGCAGATGGATCGGGTGATCGCCGGCCTGGAGGACGTGCGGCGCGGCCCGGCTCCGGCCCTGGTGGTCTGCCACGGTGGGAGCATCCGGGCTGCGCTGTGCCACCGGGATCCTCGCGGACTCGCCGCCTTCCACACCTGGGATGTGCCCAACGTCGCCGTGATCCGGCTGTGACGCCCGCCGCGCGGGTGGTGTTCGGGGTACTCGTCGTCGCGACGCTCGCCGCCTTCGTGGTCACCCAGCACCTCAAGCGCTCCCCGCCCGTGCTGCTCCACGCCGGCGCCTACCCCGGCTACTTCTCCCCCAACGGGGACGGCGTGCGCGAAACGACCCGCATCTCGTTCTCTCCCAAGCGCACCGACGAGGTGAGCGTGTCGATCGTCGACTCCGCGGGCGATGTCGTGCGCGGGCTCGGCGAGCGGCGCGCACGGGCGCGGCAGCGGCTCACCTTCGTGTGGGACGGCTTCACCGACGCGGGCGGCCGGGCGCCCGACGGCACGTATCGGGCCCGGATCGACCTGCGCGGCCAGGGCCGCTCGATCGAGGTGCCCGGGCCGATCGTGCTCGACACGAAGGTGCCCTCCCCCCGCATCGTGCGGGTGCGCCCCGGTCCCCGCGACGGCGCCCCGGGGGTCTTTCCGGCGCGCGGCGCGCGGGCGGTGGGGGTGCGGCTGCGGGGGATCACCTCGCGCGCGCCCGCGCTGTTCGTCTACCGGGTGGAAGGGGCGCGCGTGCGGCTCGTGCTCCGCCTCCTCGGGCGCCCGCAGCTCAACCTCCTGAGCTGGGACGGGCGGCTCCACGGTCGCCTCGCGCCGGCGGGCACCTACCTGCTCGCCGTCCGCGTGAGCGACCTGGCCGGCAACGCGGGCACCGACCCGCCGCGGCTGCCGCCGCGGCCGAGCCCCTTCCTGCTCGGCCACGAGATCGAGATCCGCTCCCCGCGGGGCTCCGCCGGGCTGGGCTCGCTCGGGCGGGGCGCTCCGGCTCTGCTTCTCGCCGGGGCCTCGAGAACGGTCGGACCGTGGGCGCCGCGGTAGCGGTGGGGGCGCGGGCCTCCGGTCGCCGAGCGCGGGCGGTGGGGCGCACGGAGGCCCTCGCCGTGGGAGCGCTCGCCGTCGCGGCCGTCGCGGCGTGGGCGCTCTCGCGCTCCTATCCGAACTACGACGCGTACTTCCACCTCGACTGGGGCCGCGAGGTGCTCCGCGGCCACGCGCCGAGCTTCACCGCGTACGCCGCACCCACCGAGCACCCGCTCTACGTCGCCGTCGGGGCGCTGTGCGGGCTCTTCGGCCGCTTTGGCGAGCGGGTGCTCGTCCTCATCACCATGCTCTCGTGGGTCGCGCTCGTGTGGGGAACCTTCCGTCTCGGGCGCTTTGCCTTCGGCTGGGCTCCCGGCCTGGCCGCGGCACTGATCCTCGCCTCGAGCTTCGCCTTCCTCCTCGACGCGGTGAAGGCCTTCGTCGATCTGCCGTTCGTGACGCTTGTCGTGTGGGCCGGCGTGCTCGCGGCGGCGCCGGGGCCGCCGCGACGCGCGCCGGTGCTCGTGCTCCTCGGCCTCGCCGGGCTGTTGCGCCCGGAGGCCTGGCTGCTCGCGCTGCTCTGGTGGGGCTGGAGCACGCGCGGCACCCCGGGCCGGGAGCGGCTGGCGCTCGCGGCGCTGGCGCTCACGGCGCCCGTGCTCTGGGCCCTCGTCGACCTCGTGGTGACCGGTGACCCGCTCTACTCCGTGCACTCGACGAGCACGCTCGCGGGCGAGCTCGGCCGCATCACCGAGCCCGCGGCGCTGCCCGGCAAGCTCGTGCGCTTCCTCGCCAGCGCCGTGCGCCCTCCCGTGGCGGTGCTCAGCCTGATCGGCGTCGTGCTCGCCTGGCGGCGCCTCGGGTGGCGGGAGATCCTCGTGCCGCTCGTCCTGCTCGCCACCGGGGTGCTCGCCTTCTTCGGGCTCGGGGTGATCGGCCAGCCCGTGCAGCCGCGCTACCTCACCGTGCCCGCCGCGGCGCTCTGCCTCTTCGCCGGCTACGCCCTCCTCGGCTGGGCCGGGCTGGCGCGCGAGAACCGCGTGCGGCGGCGATGGGCACGGCTCGCCGGGCTCGGAGTCGCGGTCGGAGTCGCCTTCCTCGCGCTCGCGATCCCCAAGCTCACCCGCTTCCTCGGGGAGGTGCGCTTCGTCCGCGAGTCCCACGATCAGCTGCTCGCGCTCGTGAGCGACCCGTCCGTGGTCGCGGCCCGGCGCTGCGGGCCGATCACCTTCCCCACCTACCGCCTCGTCCCCGACACGCGCTGGCTGCTCGACGCGCCCGACGCGGCGGTGCGCGCGCGCAGCGATCCCACGCGCCGCCCGGGCGGCCCCGTGGTGATCGTCTCGGGCCGCAAGGGGGTGGAGCGCTTCGGCCTCGCCGCCAGGGTGTCGCCGTCGACCAACATCCATCCGCGCGGCTCCCGCACGATCGCGCGCGCCGGACCCCTCACCGCCTACGCGCGCAAGTGCCCGCCGGGCGGCTGAGGCCCCGCTAACTCCAAAGACTTGGAGGCGCTTGGATTAGATCTGGACTGGCCAGCCCCGGTCAGTCGGGGCAGCCGATTCCCAGTCCCTCGAGCCGCTCCCACAGCGGCTCGTTCTGCGCCGACGCGGTCTGCCCGAGCGCCCACGCGCGCAGCTCGAGGTCGGGTCGCACCCGGTCGCCCGCGCGGGCGCGCAGGGCGGCGATCCACTCCTCCGCCGATCCGGCGCGCGTCACCGCGCGCTCCCAGGTGAGCACGCCGCGCAGCCTCGGGGCGATCGTGCGGCGGCCGAGCCGCGCGTACTTCACGATCCGCTGGGGGAGCGCCGCGTCGTTGAACTCCTCGGTCTTGAAGGGGACGATCCCCACGTCGGCGCAGAGCACAAGCCGCGCCGCCTCCTCCTCGGGGCGATGACCGAGCCAGACGAGGTTCCGCGCCGCGCGGCACGCGCGGAAGTCGGGATCGGCGGCGCACTCCTCCTCGTGCCAGGCGCCGATGAGCAGCAGCACGAGCTCCTCGCCCATCCGCTCGGCGACGGCGCGCAACAGCGCCCAGTCGGTGCGCCAGCCCAGGTGCCCGAGCGAGACGGCGATGACCGCCGGCGCCGGCTCGGGCGCGGGGAAGGAGTCGTGCGGCGGCGGGGCGAGCACGGCGGAGCGCCCGGCTTGCCTCTCGACCTCGACGAGCGCCCCGCTCACCGCGAAGACCTCCGACGCGCGCCGCGCCGCCCGCTCGTGCAGCTCGAGGAGCCGCTCGCGCAGCTTCGGCGAGGCGTCGTAGGCGAACTCGTAGCGGTCCCAACGCGAGTACCAGAGCTCCGCCCCGGGGTGACGGTCGAGCAGCGCCTCGGCCAGCGGGAGCTGCAGCGGGTGGAAGATCATCACCATGCGCGGGGCGCCCCTCCCGCCGCACGCGAGCCTCTCGCTCAGCCGGCCCGCCCGTGCCCGGGCGAGCGCGCGGGCGAGCACCGCAGGCATCCGACCGTAGGCGCCGTAGGGGACCCGGCCGGGCCCGAGCGCCACCACCCCCGGCGCGCGCAGCAGGTCGCGGGCCAGGTCGCGCAGGATGAAGCCCTCGAGCGGACCGGGCAGCAGGAGGAGCGCGAGCGGGTCGGCGGGCACCGGCGCGGACGGTAGCGTCCAACCCGTGTACGGCTACCTGAGGCGCCTGGCCACGAGCGCGGCGGCCTACCAGCTCGCCGACATCGTCGCGAAGTTCATCGCGCTCGCGCTGCTCCCGGTCTACACGCGCCACCTCTCGCGCGCCGACTACGGCGTCGCCGAGCTCGTGGGGACGCTCGTCATCTTCGTCTCCATCCTCGTGCGCGCGGGCATCGGGGAGGCGTTCGTGCGCTTCTGGTACACCGACGAGGATCCCGCCCGCCGCGACGCGCTCGCCCGCCGGGCGGTGCTCTTCCTCGTGCTCGCCACTTCGGCCGCGGCGGCGCTGCTCGCCGCCCTCGCCGGGCCGCTCTCCGCGGCGCTCCTCCTCCACCGCGATTCGACGACGTTCCTCGTCGGCGTCCTCGGCCTGTGGGCGTTCACCAACCTCGAGCTCGCCTACGCGCTGCTGCGCGTGGAGGAGCGCTCGCGCGCCTACCTCGCCGCCTCTCTCTCCAACGTCGCGCTCACGATCGCGGCGACGGTGTGGCTCGTGGTCTTCGCGGGGGAGGGGGCCCGCGGGCTCCTGCTCGGCAACTACGGCGCGTCGTTCCTGGTCCTGCTCGGGCTCTGGTGGGCGCTGCGCGGGCGCCTGGCCGGTGCGCGCATGCGCGCGCCGGCGCTCGGGCCGCTCCTACGCTTCGGGCTGCCCACCGTGCCCGCCGACGCCTCGGTCTTCGCGCTCAACCTCGTCGACCGCTACTACCTCTTCCACGCGCGAGGAGCGGCCGCCGCCGGGCTCTACTCGCTCGGCGTGAAGCTCGCCGGGGTGGTCGTCTTCACCGTGCGCGCGTTTCAGTACGCGTGGCCGCCGCTGGCCTACTCCGTCGCCTCCGATGAGGAGGCCGCGCGCCTCTACGCCTTCGTGACCACCTATTACGTGCTCCTCACGGGCTGGGTGGTTGCCGGCCTCGCGCTGCTCGGCCGCTGGGTGGTGCGTCTCCTCGCCGCGCCCGAGTTCTACCCCGCCCACGCGGCGCTGCCGTGGGTGGCGCTCGGCTGGGCGCTCTACGGGCTCTTCGTCATCTTCGTGGTGATCGCCGGCCGCGCGGGGGTGACCACGCGCAACTTCCCCGCCGCGCTCGCCGGGCTCGCCGCCAACGTCGGGTTGCTGCTCGTGCTCGTGCCGCCGCTCGGAATTGCCGGCGCAGGGATCGCGCTGTGCGGCGCCTACCTCGTCATGCTCGCGGCGATGCACCTCCTGACCCGGCGGCTCTTCGCGGTCGCGTTCGAGTGGCGGCGGCTCGCGCTCCTCGTGCTCGTGATCGGCGGGGTGGCGGCGGCGGGCGAGCTCGCGCTGCCCACGACCGGCGCGGGCGGACTGCTTCTGCGCGTCCTCGCCTTCGCGCTGATCCCCGCGCTGCTCGTGCTCGCGCGCTTCTTTCGCCCCGAGGAGACCGCTCGCCTGCGCTCGCTCACCCGCCGCGGCCCACGTCGCGCGCCGGCGGGCGCCGAATCCGGTTGAGCTCGGCGGCCGCCTCGCGCAGCCCTGCGCCGCGGTGGGGGCGCAGGGTGGCGCTCACGTGTCGCCAGTAGCGTCGCGGGTCGTGGCCGGGCAGCGCGAGCGCGGCGAGGGCGCGCAGCGCGTAGGTCCACGCGGTGAGGAGGCGCACCGCGAGCGCGGCGCCGGCGGAGTGGTGCTTTTGCATGTAGCGCTCGCGGTTGCGCGCGAGCTCGACGATCCGCCGCTCGGGCACCGCGCCCGTGGAAAGCTGCTCGTGGTGGATCGCCTCGGCCTGCGGCACGTAGAGCGCGCGCCAGCCGGCGTCGTGGAGACGGCGGCAGAAGTCGACCTCGTCGGAGTAGACGAAGAAGGCGGGGTCGAGCCAGCCGACCTGCGCCGCCGCCTCGCGGCGCACGAGCAGCGCCGCGGACTGGGCCCAGTCGACCTCACGGATGCCGGTGCCGGAGCTCTGGACGGTGAGCCGGCGGTGGAGCAGGAACGCACCGGCCAGCGCGGTGAGCGGACCGGGGAAGCGCCACGCGGAGGGCACGTGGCGCCCCTGCGGGTCGCGGATCGCCGCGCCGGCCACGGCGGCGTCGGACCGGGCGGCGAGGGCCGCGTGCAGCGCGGCCGTGGCGCCGGGGAGGAGCTCGGAGTCCTCGTTGAGCAGCAGGCAGAAGCGTCCGCGCGCGCGCTCGAGCAGCGCGCTGTCGCTCTCGGCCTTGCCACGGCGCTCCTCGCGCGCGATCAGCTCGCTCACCGCCGGATGGCTCCCCGCGAGCTCCACCGAGCCGTCGGCGGAGGCGTTGTCGAGCACGAGCGCCTCGGTCTCGAAGGGGACGGCGGCGCGCTCGCGCCCCACGGCGTCGAGGCAGCGCTCGAGCAGCGCGCGCTGCTCGGTGTTCACGATGCAGTAGGAGAGCTCGACAGGCACAGGGACATGATCGCCGCCGGCGCCCGGCGGCGCTCAGCGAGCGAGTCGTGCGTCGATCGCCCGGCCCGCCTGCGTGATCTTGCGCAGGGAGCGCAGGCGCCCCGCGGCGAAGCGCCGCCCGAGCGCGCGCAGTCGCCGCCGCTGCCCGCGACGCGCGGCGCGAATCGCCCCTCCGATGTCGACGGCGAGCGCGCGCAGACCGTAGATGAGCTGGCGGTGGGGGCGAGCGACGAAGGGCGGCGGCCCGAGCGCCGCGAGCTCGTTCGCGCTGCGCTTCGCCGCGTCGCGCTCGGAGCCGAAGGCGGCGATGATCTGCGCGCGCGTTCGCGCGCGCCGGATCCGCTTGGAGAACCTCGCCGAGCGGGCGGCGAAGCGGGCTCCGAGCGCGCCGATCTGCTTCCTGTAACTCGCGGCGCCTGGCGCGGGCGGCGCGGGCGATGCGGTGACGGGCGTCGAGTGGGAGCCGGTGGGCGGAGCGGGAGGCGGCGTGCGCCCAGCGCCGCCGCAGCCGGCCAACGCGAAGACGGTGAGCACGGCCAGGAGCCCCGGGGCGGTGCTCGCGCGCCGCGACGCGCCGGCGGCGCGTGGGGGAGGGAGCATGCGCGCCGCCTACCCGAGGGCGCGCGCCGGCAAGCGCGTCGGGCGCGTGCCTCCTCGCCCCGCGATACTGCCGCGCTCGTGCGCGTCCAGATCGTCGACCCCTCGGCCTTCACGCCGCCCTACGACCGCGCGCTGTGCGCCGCCCTTGCGCGGGCCGGGGCGCAGGTCGAGCTCCTTACAAGCCGCTTCTCCTACGGGCCGGTGAGCCCGCCGGAGGGATACGGCGTCCGCGAGAGCTTCTACCGCTGGGCGCCCGGAGCGCCGGGCTCGCGCGCGCGCCTGGCCGCCAAGCTCGCCCAGCACGTGCCCGACATGCTCGCGCTGCGCCGCCGCGCCGCCCAGGCCGACGTCGTCCACTTCCAGTGGCTCTCCGTCCAGCCCGTCGACGTCCATCTCCTTCCGCGCTCGCGACCCGTCGTGCTCACCGCACACGACGTCCTCCCGCGGGAGCCGCGGCGGGGACAGCTCGAGGCCCAGAAGCGCCTCTACGAGCGGGTCGACGCGGTGGTCGTCCATTCCGAGCACGGTCGTGCGCGCCTGCGCGACGAGCTCGGGATCGATTCGGAGAAGCTCCACGTCATCCCGCACGGCGCCTTCGACCACCTGACTCGTCCGGCCTGCGCGGTGCCGCTGCCGCCCGAGCTCGCCGCGGTGCAGAAGCCCGTCGTCCTGCTCTTCGGGCTCATGCGGCCCTACAAGGGAATCGACGTCGCGCTCGAGGCCTGGCGGGGGATCGAGGACGCCGAGCTGTGGATCGTCGGCCGCCCGCGCATGGACATCGCGCCGCTCCGCACCGCCGCCCCGCCCGGGGTGCGCTGGGTGCCGCGGTTCGTCGCCGACGACGAGATCCCGGCCTACTTCCGCCGCGCCGATCTCGTCGTGCTGCCCTACCGCGAGATCGACCAGTCCGGGGTGCTCTTCACCGCGCTCGCCTTCGGACGACCGTTGCTCCTCAGCGACGTGGGCGGTTTTCCCGAGCTCGCCGACACCGGCGCGGCCGAGCTCGTCCCGCCCGCAGACCCCTCCGCGCTCCACGCGGCGATCACCCGTCTGCTCGCCGACGCTCCCGCGCGCGAGCGGCTCGCGGCCGCGGCTCGCGCCGCCGCCGCCGGCCCCTACGCGTGGGATGCGATCGCGCAGCGCACGCTCTTCCTCTACACGACGCTCACCTCCTGAGCTCCTCGCCTCGTCAGCGCGACGGCGAAGCGCCGCCCCTCGCCCGTCCGTGTCTCGAGCACCGAGCGCGCGCGGCGACAGCCGACGAAGCGGCGGGGTTCCACCTCCCCGGCCACCTCGAGCACCCCGCCATTCTCGTCCAGCCACACGAGGTCGAGCGCGAAGCGCATCCCGAAGGTGTGCACGGAGCGGCAGCGCGGGATGTGCAGCGCGCGTTCGCGCGCAAGCGAGCGCAGCCCGGTGAGCCCGAGAAGCCGCGCGCGCGGCCCCACGGCCCTCGCCACCCGCAGGCCGCCGGGCAGCTCCTCCTCGGGAAGGCGGTCGAGGCGCATGGTCCGAGGATGGCGGTCGGACGGCGGCGCAAGGCCCCGCGCGCGTGCTTCGACACACTTCCGAGGCGATGAGGTCACTTTCCCAGGCCGTCTTCTGGCTCTCGGGCGCCGCGCTCGCCTACACGCAGGTGGGCTACGGGCTCCTCCTCGCCGTGCTCGCGCGCCGCACGCCCGCGCCCTCGGACTCCGGCCCCCGCGCGCCCGGCCCGGAGCCCCCCTCGGCGGCGGCGCCCACGGTCTCCGTGATCGTCGCCGCCTACCGCGAGCAGAAAGGGATCGCCGCGCGGATCGCCAACCTCCGCGCCCTCGAGCACCCCGCCGACCGCCTCGAGGTGATCGTCGCCTGCGACGGCTCTCCCGACGCCACGCCGACCGCGGCGCGCGAGGCCGGCGCCGACGTGGTCCTCGAGCTGCCCCGCGGAGGCAAGGTGCGCGCCCAGGACGCGGGCGTGCGCCGCGCACGCGGCCAGATCCTCGCCTTCTCCGATGCCAACGCCCGCTGGGCGCCCGACGCGCTGGTCCACCTGCTTGCACCCTTCGCCGATCCGCGCGTCGGCTACGTGTGCGGACAGGTCTCCTTCGAGTCGAGCGGAGGCACGAACCAGGAGGGCGCCTACTGGCGCTACGAGATGTGGCTACGCGAGCTCGAGTCGCAGCTGCACTCGGTGACGGGCGGAAACGGCGCGATCTACGCCACCCGGCGGGAGGCCTACATCGAGGTCGACCCGATCATGGGCCACGACCTCTCCTTCCCGTTCAACATGGTCAAGCGCGGGTGGCGCGCTGTCTACGCGCCCGACGCGCTCGCCACGGAGACGATGGTCCCCTCCATCGAGGGTGAGTTCGCCCGCAAACGGCGGATGATGAGTCACGGCTGGCCGATCGTCCTGCGCGGAGGGCTGCTCGAGCTGCGCGCCTATCCGCCCCTCTACGCGCTCATGCTCGTCTCGCACCGCGCGCTGCGGTATGCCACTCCCGCGCTGCATCTCACGCTGTTCGCCGCTTCCCTTGGCCTCACGCGTGCGCGCCGCGGACGCGTCTACGCGGCGGCGCTCGCCCTCCAGCTCGCGCTGCTCGCCGCCGCGGCCGCCGCCGACAGCCCCGCCGCACCGGCCCGCGCGCGCCGCCCGCTGCTCCTGGCCCGCTACTACGTGCTCACCACCGCCTCGCTGGCCGCCGGGCTGCTCGACTGGCTGCGCGAGGGCACCGAGGCCGGCTGGGAGCCGGCGGAGGGGACGCGATGAGCCTCGGCGCCGCGACGTCCGTTACTCCCACGCAAGAGGTGCGCTCCGCCCTCGGACCGGGGCAGCGAGCCCTCAAGCGCGCCCTCGATCTCCTCATCGCCCTTCCCGCGTGCGCGCTCACCGCGCCGCTCGTCGGGCTGCTCGCGCTGGCGATCCGCCTCGAGTCGGCCGGCCACCCGATCTACACCCAACTCCGGGTAGGCCGCGGCGGGGCGCCGTTCCACATCTACAAGCTGCGCACGATGGTCTCCGGGGCGGAGTTCACGGGAGCGGGGCTCGCCATCGCCGCCGGGGATGACCGCATCACGCGCGCGGGCGCCTTCCTGCGTCGCACCTCCCTCGACGAGCTTCCCAACCTGTGGAACGTGGTGCGGGGGGAGATGTCGCTCGTCGGACCGCGGCCGACGCTACAGGCGCAGGTCGACTCCTACAGCCCGCGCCAGCGCGGGCGCCTCGAGGTCAAGCCGGGGATCACCGGCTGGGCGCAGGTCAACGGGCGCGCGGCGCTGCCCTGGTCTGAGCGCATCGAGCTCGACCTCTTCTACGTCGAGCACGCCTCGCTCGCGCTCGACGCGCGGATCCTCGCGCGGACCGTCGGAGTGCTCCTCCGCGGCGACGGGCTCTACAAGGGCGAGACCGGGGGCTGGGGCCGGTGAGCGGGCCGCAACCGCCCGCCCCGGCCGTGCTCCTCACGGGCGTGGGCAAGCGCTACGACATCGTCGCGAGCTTCGCCCGGCACGCCACGACGATCGCCGCCGATCCCAACCCGCTCGCCCCCGCCCAGTACGCCGCCCACGTGCGCCGAGCGGTCCCGCCCATCGCCGACCCCGACTACGTTCCTGCCCTCGCCGCCCTGTGCGCCGAGTTCGGCGTGGGCGCGGTCATCCCGCTCACCGACCTCGACATCGAGGTGCTCGCCCGCGCGCGCGCCGAGGGCGCGCTCCCCGCGCTCGTTCCCGACCCCGAGATCGCCCGCGCGACCTACGACAAGTACGAGACGCACGGGCTCCTCGAGCGCCTCGGCCTGCCCTCGCCGCCGACCGTCCTGCCCGGGGAGGAGGAGCCCGACTCCTATCCCGTGATGGTCAAGCCGCGCCAGGGCTCGGGGGCGCGCTCCATCCACCTCGCTCGCGATGCGGAGGAGGCGGCGTTCTTCGTGCGCTACGTCCCCGAGCCGGTGATGGTGCAGAAGTGGATGGACGGACCGGAGCTCTCCATCGACTGCCTCTCGGACACGGAGGGCCGCTGCTTGAACGCGATCCCGCGAACCATGCTCGAGTCGCGCGGCGGGGAGTCGATCAAGGGCACGGTGATCGCCGAGCCCGAGCTGATCGCGCTCGGACGGCGCGTCGTCGAGGCGCTCGGCGTGCGCGGACCGTGCACCGTGCAGGTGTTCCGCGACGCGGAGATCGGCCTCGCGATCACCGACGTCAACACGCGCTTCGGGGGCGCCTTCCCCGCGCCGCTGTACGCGGCGCTCCCCGGACGCACCTACCCCGAGCTGATCGCGCGGATGGCCGCCGGAGAGCGCGTCGAGCCCCATGTCGGCGAGTTCCGGGCCGGGCGGACGTTCTCCCGCTACTTCTGGCAGCTCGAGCTCGACGAGGAGCTGCGCCCGACGGAGCGGGACATCGTTCCGGGCGGACCGCCGGCGCCGCGGAGGTGAGAGGCGGCGCCGTCGCGGCGCCGCTCGTCGCGGCGCTGTTCGGCTCGACGGGCTGCGGCGCGAGCGAGCCCGCTCCCGTTCCCGCCGGCGTGGGCGTCGGGGAGCGCTATCGCCCACCGCTCTACGGCGCGGCGGTGCGCTCCGCGAGGCCGCTCGGGCCGCTCGCCTGCTCGGCCGCGTCCTCCGGACCCGCCGCGTCCCGCCGCTTCGGCGTCCACCTCGAGCTCTTCGCCCACGGCCGCGTGATCCTCCTGCCCGCGGGAGTCGGAGTGGCCCCGCCCCAGCGTCGCCACGGCGCCTACGTCAGCACCGGTCGCTGCTCCTATCCCGTGCGCACGGTGGCTCCCACCGGAGTGCTGGAGGTGGAGCACGGGCGCTCGCTCACGCTCGGAGCGCTCTTCGCGCTGTGGGGACAGAAGCTCGGCCCGACCCGCCTCGCGAGCTTCGCCAGCGCGCCCGGCCGCCGGGTGGCGGCCTTCGTCGATGGCCGCCGCTGGAGCGCGGACCCGCGTGCAATCCCCATGCGCCGCCACGTCGAGATCTACCTGGCGGTCGGCCGGGCGCCGCCGCCGCACACCGCCTACCGCTTTCCGCTTTCCGCTTTCCGCTTGTGGGCTATCCACTTCCGTCCATCTGGGGTCGTAGCGTGACCGCGTGCAGCCAGATGCGCCGCAGCCGGGGGTCGACTACCCGCACAGCTTTCACGAGCTGACTTCGTGGTTCGGCGAGGAGGACG
>JAABVA010000059.1_pt1 | contig 135800 bp, 111 predicted proteins | sample 5560331 | NCBI WGS metagenome assembly JAABVA01 (sample SAMN12812661, study PRJNA571458) | rock metagenome | isolation source: Antarctica rocks | place: Antarctica: Victoria Land, Mt New Zealand sud | collected 2016-01-07 | reverse complement strand
TCGGAAGCCGGCCTGACCAGTACTGACGTCGCGATGGGGCACCACACGCGGTCCGGCGCATCAAGTCGGCCACCGGGTCAGGGCACGGTTGGGCACCGGGTCAGCGCACGGTCAGGCACCGGGTCAGCGCACGGTCAGGCACCGGGTCAGCGCACGGTCAGGCACCGGGTCAGGGCACGGTTGGGCACCGGGTCAGGGCACCGGAAGATGAACGGATGGTCACGCTCCGGTTACGCTCGGCGCGACACGCAACCTCGGGGCGGGTGTGCCGTCTAATCTGCGAAGGTCGCTTCCGATCGCACTGGCGCAGTCGCCGACCGCGGTCCGGTGGCGCCACGTACGAGCGGATAAGTCCCCCAACAGTCACCCAAGCAGGACGGCCCCATAATGCGCGGATCACCCATCAAGCTGGTCGTTGCCGCCGGCCTCGCCGCAGCCCTGCTCACCGCGTGCACGAGCAGCCCTCAGTCCGGCTCGTCTTCGCCCGGAGGTTCGACCGCATCGTCGGAGACCAACACGGGCAGGCCAGCGGTTCCTTCCGGGTCCGCCGTCACCCGGTCTGTGACGTCCGGACCCTCGGTCACCGTACCGCCGGTCACGGTACCCCCGGTCAGCGGGCAGATCACCGCCCCGACCCCGCTCACTACGGCGTCCTCCAGCAGGTCCACCCCCTCCAGCACGCGGTCGGCCGCCTCGTCCAACACCCCTTCCACCAGCTCGACCACGACCTCCTCGAAAACCAGCTCGTCCGCTCCGCCCCCAATCGTCGTGCAGCCGGTCAGCTTCACCGCCAGCCCGAAGCTCGGGAGCGACGGTCTGTCGCCGCGTACCCCCATCACGCTGCAAGCGGCGCACGGAACCCTGGCCGACGTGGTCCTGACCAACGCCGAGGGCCACTCCGTCAAGGGCGCGTTGAACGCGGCCAGGACAAGTTGGACGCTCGGCGAACCTCTGGGTTACGGCGGCACGTACACCCTGGCCGGAGATGCGGTCGGTTCGAACGGCAAAAAGGTGAAGATCTCCGGCAGCTACGGCACGACCAATCCCGATGGAGTGATCGGCGCCAGCATCTTCCCGAGCAACGGGAAAACGGTCGGCATCGCCGCTCCAATTATGATCAGCCTGGACAGTGACATCGACGACACCGTGGGCCGGCAGAATATCGAAAAGGCCATCACCATCACCACCGTCCCCAAAACGGCAGGGTCGTTCGCCTGGATCCGGCACGACAATGGGTGGGGTCTGGACTGGCGACCGCAGTCCTATTGGAAGCCGGGCACCAAGGTCACCGTGACCGCCAATCTCTACGGCGTCGACTATGGGAACAACATCTACGGCGAAAAGGATCTCACGTCGACGTTCACCATCGGACGCAGTGAGATCACCAAGGCCGACATCAAATCCCACCGACTCAAGGTCTACCGCGACGGCAAGCTGCTGTTCGACTTTCCGACCTCATACGGCTTGGAGAGCGATCCGGGCCGGGTGACCCGTGGTGGCACCTACATCGTGATGAGGAAGGAATACCTGCACCTGATGTCGAATCCCAAATATCACTACTTCAACTTCAAGGCTTATTACGCCGTCCGCATTTCCAACAACGGAACGTTCATCCACGCGAATGACGGTACGGCCGACGTCCAGGGTCAGAAGAATCTGACGCACGGCTGCGCGAACCTGACGACGAAGAATGCCAAGGCGTTCTACGACCAGACCATGTACGGCGATCCGGTCGAGGTCACCAACTCGTCGATACCGATGTCGGAATCCGACGGCGATGTCTACGACTGGTCCATTCCCTGGGACAAGTGGCAGACCATGTCTGCGCTCAGCAAGTCCTACGCCGGCTGAGATTCCCCCTCACTGCAGCCCGGTCGGGGCGGTTCGGGTGTTTCCCCGGACCCACCCGACCGTGTTGCTACCCCACCGAGTTCGACGGCAGCGGTCGACTGACGTGAGTCGGTTCCGGCCTGGGCCGCCGGATCAGCCGGTCAGCGGGCCGACGTCGAGGATGCGAAGAACTGGTTCGCCCACGTCGTCGGAGGCAGTGAGATCGATCTCGGCACCGATGCCCCAGTCCCGGTCACCGCTCGGATCGTCGAAGGTCTGCCGGACCGACCACCGACCTGGTTCCTGGGTGATCGCGATCAACGCCGCCGACCGAGCCGTCGCACCGACGGCGAGATCTTCGTACTCATCCCAGTACGGCGCCACCGCTTCCTGCCACCGCTCGGCATCCCAGCCGGCCGAACCGTCCATTTCGCCGAGCGTCTCGTATCTACCGAGCGACACCAATTCCACCCGACGGAAAAGTGCATTTCGCACCATGATGGTGAACGCACGGACGTTCGCGCTGACTCCGCGCTGAGCTGTCGGTGGCCTGATTGCGATTTCGCCGCCGAGTTCGTCCTCGCCCGGATGCGCGAGCGCCTCCCACTCGTCGAGCAGGCTGGAATCCACCCCGCGGACGAGTTCGCCCAGCCACGAGATCAAATCCGAGAGATCGACCGTGCGGGCGTCCTGCGGAACGGTGCGCCGCATCGCGCGATAGGCATCGGCGAGATATCGCAGGACCACTCCTTCTGAGCGTTGCAGTTGGTAGAACGCGACGTATTCGGAAAAGTTCATCGCTCGTTCGTACAGATCCCTGACCACGGCCTTGGGTTCGGGCTGATATTCGGCGACCCACGGGTGCCCGGAGCGATAGGACTCGAAGGCCACCTCCACCAGGTCGGCGAGCGGTTTGGGATAGTCGACCTCCTCGAGCAGCGCCATTCGCTCCTCGTACTCGATGCCGTCCGACTTCATCGCAGCCACCGCTTCACCGCGCGCCTTGAACCGCTGCGCCGACAGCACCGGACGTGGCCCCTCCAGCGTCGCCTCGATCAGCGAAACCACGTCCAACGCATATTCGGGTGCCTGCTGGTCCAACAGCTCGATCGCGGCGAGCGCCAACGGGGACAGCGGCTGGTCGAGCGCGAAGTCCAGCTGCAGGTCCGCCGTCATGTGATAACGACGGCCCTGCTCGTCTGGTTCGTCGAGCTTGATCACGATGCCCGCGGCCAGCAGCGCCTTGCCGATCGCCAACGCCCGCAGGGCGTGTTGCAACTGCCTGGGCCGCGGATCGTGGCTGGTGTCGATCAGTCGGCGCATTCCGGCGAACGCATCGCCGGGTCGGGACAGGACCCCGAGCAGCATGGCGTGATTGACGCGGAAATGCGACCCGAGCGGCTCCGGGGTGGCCGCGACCAACCTGTCGAACGTGGCCTCGTTCCAGCTGACGAAACCGTCAGGAGCCTTGCGCCGCACAACCTTCCGCTTTTTTGCCGCGTCACTCCCTGCCTTGCTCAACGCACGTTCGTTGTCGATGACGTGTTCCGGTGCCAGCACCACGACATCACCGGCCACGTCGAACCCGGCACGCCCGGCCCGGCCGGCGATCTGGTGGAACTCGCGCGCCGACAACAGCCGGGTGCGGTGGCCGTCGTACTTTGCCAGACCGGTCAGCAACACCGTCCGAATGGGCACATTGATGCCGACACCCAGCGTGTCCGTACCACAGATGACCTTCAGAAGTCCTGATTGGGCGAGCTTCTCGACCAATCGGCGGTATTTCGGGAGCATGCCGGCGTGGTGCACGCCGATGCCGTGACGGACCAGCCGGGCCAAGGTGCGACCGAACCCGGGTGAGAACCGGAAATCACCGATCAACTCGGCGATCCGGTCCCGCTCGGCGCGTGTGGCGACGGTGATGCTGGTCAGCGCCTGGGCACGTTCCAGCGCGGCCGCCTGGGTGAAATGCACGATGTACACCGGTGCCCGCTGCGTCGCCAGCAGGTCTTCCAATGTCTCCTGCAGAGGCACGGTGACGTAGGAGAAGTGAAGCGGGACAGGGCGTTCCACGCCATCGATCAGTGTCGTCGGGCGACCGGTCCGCTCGGTCAGATCCTGGGCGAAGAAGCGGACGTCGCCGAGGGTCGCGGACATCAGGACGAACTGTGCGTGCGGCAGTTCCAGCAACGGAACCTGCCAGGCCCAACCGCGCTGCCGATCGCCGTAGTAGTGGAATTCGTCCATCACCACGACGCCTGGATCCGCGTCGGCACCCCCGCGCAGGGCCACCGAAGCGAGGATCTCCGCGGTGCAGCAGATGATGGGAGCCGCCGAGTTGACGGACGAATCGCCGGTGATCATGCCGACGTTCCCGGGGCCGAAGACGTCGGTGAGCTCGAAGAACCGCTCGGACACCAACGCTTTGATCGGTGCGGTGTAGTAGGCCCGGCGGCCGGTGGCCAGCCCGGTGAAAAGGGCTGCGGTGGCGATCAGCGTCTTGCCCGACCCGGTCGGTGTGGCGACGATGACGTTCGCGTCGGAGACGATCTCCAGCAGCGCCTCTTCCTGATGGGGATACAGGACGACGCCCCGATCGATCGCCCACTGCCCGAACCGATCGAACAACGAGCCAGGGTCCGTTGCCGAAGGTGGGCTCAGCACCTCCCGCACACTCGTTCCACCGGTCGTCATCTCTGGAGCCTTTCACGCTCCGGCGGGAGCGCCCGCCGAACAGCCGTCGGCCCGTCGGCCCGTCGGCGTCGACCAGCTCGCCCGTGTCCCGACGTGCTTGGCCTCGACCAGGTCAGAGCGCCGGCAGCCGGTCACCCACTTCATCAGCAGCGCGCGCACCTGGCCGGATATCCGCTCCATCCGAGCCCGATCAGCACTTCCGCCACTTCGAGCGCCACGGCACACGGCTCATTCGAGACCTCGTCCCAACCGAACCGCAGGGTGCGCAGCCCGGAGCGCGTGTGGCTGTTGTCCCGGCGACGGTCGCGGAACCGGCCCTCGCCGACGTGGCCGACGCGCCCATCGAGTTCCACCACGAGGGCGCACTCGACGTAGGCGACGTCGACGAATCCGTTGCGGCCGGGCCGAGCATGCTGCCGTTTGCCAGGCGGCAGTCCGTGACCACGTTCCACCTCGTGCAGGTAGCGATATTCCAGCGCACTGTGCACGCCTGATGCGACATCTGCGATCAGGCTCGTGAGGCCCTTGCGATCGGAAATTCTCGCCCGTCTCCCCAGCGCCGTCTGCAGGGCCTGCGCGGTGGTGAGGCGTCGTTGCACCGCCTGGGTGATCCAGGAGACGCGGTCAGCGGTCGAACCGTTGGCACACAGGTCCAGCACGGTGTCCTCGACGCGGGTTCTGGGCGGTTGAGCGCGATTCGACACAGCGCGAGCGCCGGATCGTTCCTGGTGGAAGGTCACCCAGTGCCGATTGTTGATCTTGACACCGAACGGAACCAAGATCTCGACGGGCAACTCTCGTCGGCGAGCGTGTGCAGAGCGGCAGCGGTTCGACCACCGGCGCGGGCATCGGGACCGCCGAGCAGAATTCCGGCCCAGACCCGTGCCTGCCAGGACGGCTCGACGTCGGGGAGCAGGTAGATGCCGTCCTCCAGTCGGCCCCAGCGCCCATCCGCGACCAATCGCCGGACGACCGTGGGCGTCAGGCCCAGGTCGAGCACCTGGAAACGAGCGAGCGTCCCTCCCTGCCGGCGAGCGAGACGCAGTACTTCTTCTGGAACCTGCCGCCTCGCCCGCATCCCCGGACTGTGCCCGATCTCCTCCTGGTGGCAGTTCGCTCATCCACAACATCGCAGGAGCGTAGTAGTTCCGCGTTGACTATGACCCCGGATCTACTACGGTCACTGCCTGATGTCCACCAGGGTTGGGGCAGCTCCGTCCTGGACGCTCGGCAGAAGCGGCACAGCACAACGGCCGGGCACCCGTCGGGACCCGGCCGTCGATCGCATCCATCAGGAAATCGATGCGAAGCAATACACCATGTTCCGCTTCTCCAGCGGGAGAACCTTCTCGGCCGTGTCAGGGCACTGCTTTTCGTCTGCAGAGGCGGTGATCAACGCGACCACCTTCTGGGCACGAAGACCCGTCGCACCGGTGCAGTCGATCTTCTTCGGCACGTCGAAGGAGGTCAGCCCCGGATCCCAGCAGTCCCCGGTTTGCAGATTCGGTCGGAGGCAGACCCGCGTGTCCGGATTGTTGTCGTTGCCCTGCACGTACCAATCCTCGTGGCTGTCGCAAGTAACATCTCCGCTGCCGGTGGCGGTAACGACATAGATGGCCGCCTGGTCGCCGCAGGGCGCCTGGGACGTTTCCGGATTCGTCATGGTCGCGCTGGTCACCTTTACGCAGTCTCCGGGATTGGCACTGGTGATCGCTGTCTTCTGCTGCTTGATGACCACGAAGGTCACGATGGCCGCGACAACGATCAGGGCCACCGCGAGAAGGATCCGCTGCTTCTTCTTGTTGGTGGTCAAGGAAGGCGGCGGCGGAATCATTCCCTGCGGAGGGAATCCGGCCGCTCCCGTAGCGCCCGGAATGTACGGCTGGCCGCTGGGCGGCGGAAAGGACGTCGCGCCCTGACCCGGGGCCGGATAGCCGGCCGCACTGGCGCCCCCCGGAATGTACGGCTGACCGCTCTGCGGCGGGTAGACCGTCGCGCCCTGGTCCGACGGCGGATAGGACGTCGCGCCCTCGGCCGACGGCGGATAGGCACCCGGCTGATTCGGGTCAGGCGTTCCTGATGGCACGGTCATGTGTTCCTCCCCTTAACGTCGGCTGTCGCAGAATGCCGCTAAACTTGCCGACTGGTGGATCTCTGACGATCTGGCGACCAAACCTAACCTGCGGCACTGCCCCTGCGCGGGCGAATCCGGAACAGCAGTCGCCTGGAAAGACGGCCAATCTGCGCGGACGCATCGATGATCAGCAGGAAACTCCGGCCGCGCGGCACGCAGCAGAACCTCGGCGAGAAGCGAACGCGATGGCCGCACCGAACAGCATGGCCGTTGCGGCGACGGCAAACGCAGCAGCGGGTGACGCGACCTCCACCAGAGAGCCTCCGACGCTCGACCCGACCGCATAGCCGACGACGAGTCCGCTGGACAGCAACGTCATCACACCCGCGGCCTGCGCAGCGCTGACTTCGCGTTCGGCCAGCGAGAACAGGGTGATGATGTATGGGCCGACCGCGCAGCCGAGCGGGACCAGAACCGCGATCATCGCCGGAATGCCGCGAACGAACAGCAGCGGCGTGACGAGCAACGTCATCGCGGTGCTGAAGCACAACAGACGGTCCGCCAGCGCGAACCGGCCCGGTAGGCCCGCACATGCCAGCCCGGCGACGGCGCTACCCACCCCCATGATCGCGTAGAGGCCGCCCGCGGCTCCGGCGACACCGGATGCGGCCGCCACTCCCGCAACTCCCGTCTGCATGCCGCCGAAGAAGCAGCCGATTGCCATGCTGCCGAAGATCAGAGCGATGATCCGCGGATTGGCCCACACCCGGCGGGCCGCAACAACGGCACGCTCTGGCATGGTCCTTGCGGTGGGGTGCAGCGCAACTGCTGATCCGAAGATCCCGACCAACGCTGCGGCCAGCACCATGGCCAGGGCCGGCGAGGCCACCGCCGCCATCAGGCTCACCGCCGCCGGGCCGAGTACGTACGCCGTTTCGTCGGCGGCTCCTTCGTAGGACATGGCGAACCCGAGTGGGTGCTCTCCGTTGGTCAGCCGGACCCAGCGGGCCCGGACCATCGGCCCGATCTGTGGGGACGACCCTCCGGCGAGCATTCCAATCCCGCAGATCAAAGGTAGCGGCGCCGAGGCAAGGACCAGCGCGACCAGCGCCAGGATCGAGAAGGCGTTGAGCAGGGACGCCGACAGCATCACGCTGCGCTGACCGAGGCGCTCGGCCAGGCGGCCGATGACCGGGCCCCCCACTGCCGCCCCAACCGAGAGGAATCCAGCCGCGACGCCACCGGCAGCGATGGAATCGAAGCTGGTGGATACCAGAACCACAGTGCCGATTTGCGTCATCGAAATGGGTAGCCGCGCGAGGAACGCGACCGGCAGGAAGGCATGGCCGGCAAGCCGGGGCAACACGCGATAGTGGGAGACGACGGTCGTCATGCGCAACTCCTGGGTTCGAAGAACCGGGCACCGTCCCACCCCCGGTGCCAACAAACCCTGTGCAGATCGGATAATACCGGACCATCCCCGCCAACTGCCCCGTTTCACGAAGCATTCCGCGGTCGGAATGCAGGTTCTCCGGCTGCAGGCCTTTCCGCGGCCAGTCCACCATTCGCGAACGGATCGCCGGGAATCCGCCGGCTGGGACACTGGTTGGTAACGATGACGAATAGATGCCACCTGCGCCGACTGCGACCGACCACGGCCTGACCCACGACCGACCACGCCCGCCGCACCCAGCACCGCAACCCCGACCACCGCAGTGCGCACCACCGCAGCGCCCACCACCGCCACCGAGCGCCCAGCACTCAGCACTCAGCACCCAGCACCATCGACCCAAACTCTGCACACCGACCCAGGCAAGGACCCACGTGACCGACGGACCATTGATCGTCCAGTCCGACAAGACGCTGCTGCTCGAGATCGGGCACCCCGACGCTCCGGCCGCACGCGCGAACATCGCCCCGTTCGCCGAACTCGAACGTTCGCCCGAACACATCCATACCTACCGGATCACCCCGCTCGCCCTGTGGAACGCTCGGGCGGCCGGTCACGACGCGGAGCAGGTCGTCGACGCGCTGGTCCGGTGGTCGCGATTCCCGGTGCCGCAGGCGTTGCTGGTGGACGTCGTCGACACCATGGCGCGCTACGGCCGGCTCATTCTGCAGACTCATCCCACGCACGGTCTCATCATGATCAGCCGGGACAAAGCCGTACTGGCCGAGATCCTGCGGAACAAGAAGGTGGCACCGATGCTCAGTGCACGGATCGACGAGGACACCGTTCTGGTGCACCCATCCGAGCGCGGTCGCCTCAAGCAGGTGCTGCTCAAGGTCGGTTGGCCGGCCGAGGACGAGGCCGGTTACGTGGACGGCGAGGCGCACCCCATCGAACTCGACAATGCGAACTGGACCCTGCGTGGTTATCAGTCCGATGCGGTGGAAGGGTTCTGGGCCGGCGGTTCGGGCGTTGTGGTACTCCCCTGTGGCGCCGGTAAGACCCTGGTCGGTGCGGCCGCGATGGCCAGAGCCGGTGCCACCACGCTGATCCTGGTCACCAACACCGTCTCCGGCCGGCAGTGGCGGCGAGAGTTGTTGGCCCGCACCACGCTCACCGAGGAGGAAATCGGCGAATACTCCGGAGAGCGCAAAGAGATCCGGCCGGTCACCATCGCGACCTATCAGGTGATGACCCGCAAAAGCGGTGGGGTGTACCGCCATCTGGATCTTTTCGACTCGCGGGACTGGGGTCTGGTGATCTACGACGAGGTCCACCTGTTGCCCGCGCCCGTCTTCCGGATGACCGCCGATCTGCAATCGCGTCGGCGACTGGGCCTGACCGCCACGCTGGTCCGCGAGGACGGCCGCGAGGGCGACGTCTTTTCACTGATCGGACCGAAACGGTTCGACGCGCCCTGGAAGGACATCGAGTCGCAAGGTTGGATCGCACCCGCCGAATGCATCGAGGTGCGGGTTACGTTGACCGACGCGGAACGCCTGGCCTACGCCGTCGCCGAGCCGGAGGAGCGGTACAAGATCGCCGCAACTGCCCGGACGAAAATGCCGGTGGTGCAGGCAATTCTCGACAAGCACTCCGGCGAACCGACGTTGGTCATCGGTGCCTATCTCGACCAGCTGGAAGAGCTGGGCGCAGCGTTGAACGCCCCGATCATCCAGGGGTCGACGAAGAATGTGGAACGCGAGCGGTTGTTCGACGCCTTCCGCTCCGGCGAGATCTCGACGCTCGTGGTGTCCAAGGTGGCCAACTTCTCCATCGACCTGCCTGAGGCGACCATCGCGGTGCAGGTGTCCGGCACGTTCGGTTCCCGGCAGGAGGAGGCTCAGCGGCTTGGTCGACTGCTACGGCCGAAAGTCGACGGACGCCAGGCCCACTTCTATTCTGTGGTTTCCCGCGACACCCTCGACACGGACTATGCGGCCCACCGACAGCGGTTCCTCGCGGAGCAGGGATATGCCTACCGCATCATGGATGCCGATGACCTGCTCGGCCCGACGGTTCCCGGCGGGGAGTAGGCACGGTGAGTTGTCCAACTTCTGGACCCCTTGGTCGCACGTCGCGAACCACCGCACGATAGGTCTGATGGTTGAGGCGGCCGAGCCGTGCTGATGCGGCAGCCGCAACGGTGACTCGGCCGGGTAGTGCTCGCGGGGATTGGCGGTGCTCCCGGAGACGAGCAGGGATTGTGGCAGCCGCCACGGTGACTTGGCCGGGTAGCGCTCAGACGGCCGGGGCGTACTCACAGAGTCGGGCAATGCTCACGCTGCCGGGCAATGCTCACGCTGGCGGGCAGTGCTCACGGCGGCCGGCATCGGGCGTGTCGGCGTGCAGTTGCCTGCGCACTCGAACGTCCACGACTGCGCGGCTCGATGTTGACGCTGCTCGCATCGTCGGCCCGATCGGTACCGTTGGCCGGTGTCCCGCTCCCGGTTCCTCCTGCTGCTCGCCGGACTGTGCGTCGCACTTCTTGCATCCTGTACTTCCGGCGCCGCGCTCGGCTCTTCGGGCACCGTCAACCTGACCCAACCGACGACGCCGCCCACGGGCAGCCCGAGCGCAACGACGACTGCCGCACCCGGCCCGACCCCCGTTACCCCCAACGGGCTGATCACCGGCATGGGTGTTGACGACACCTCCATGACGGTGGGATCGCTGGTAGATCAGCGCCTCGATCGTGGGTTCTCGACCGGGATCGCGCTCTGGCAGAAGTCGGTCAACGCCTCAGGAGGACTGTGCGGACGCAGCATTCGCTTGCTGGTCGGCCGCTCCGGCGAGTCGCTGCCGGACGCGTACGTCCGAATTGCCGGCACTTCGTTGGGTCTGATCACCTTGGCGTCACCCACCGACGCCGCGCGCCTGAATGACCTGACCAGCGCCGATGAGATCCCCGACCTCACTCTGACCGGGAGCTCGGCGCACCTGAGCAGAACCGGATCGGTGGTGATCGGCGCCACCGAGGACATCAAGACCATCAACGCGTTGGCCTATCTGCGATCCAAGGGAAAGCTCCTTCGCGGGAGCACGCTCTATGTCGTCACCGACGGCTCGGATGCCGACGCCGCGGCGAATGCCATAGCCGGCGCCGCCTGGTGGTCGCAGGTCAACGGGGTGACCGTGGTCAGCAGACCGGCGGAAAGCCCGTACCGCACGTTCACCGGGGCCGGCGCCGTTCTGGTCGTCGCCGATCCGGCCGAGGTCGAGAAAGTTCTGCTGACTGCGCCGGCGACGGTGGACGTGGTCACGAACCTCGGCGGGTACGACGGGGCACTGATCACCCAGCCGGCCGGACGGCTGTTGATCGCGATGGCCGGCCCGGCGTTCGGTTCCGACAACCCCGCTGCCGCGGCCGTCGCGAAGGCCTTTGTCGCATCCGGCCAAACCGATCCCGGTCCCAACCTGATGTCCGGCTATGCCGTTGCCGCCGCCTGGGGTCGCCTGATCGTGCAGGCCTGCGCTGACCGGAATCTGACCCACGCCGGTATCGCCGCGGCGCTGAGAACGGTCGGACCGGCGTCGGTAGATTCGCTGTTCGGACCGTCGGATCCGGGGCTGGTGGTGACATCAGGATTGCCGGCGACCAGGGTCTCTTCGGTTGCGCTGGCCGATCCGGCTGCGCCGGCCGGCCTCCGCCCGTTGATCTGGCTGCAGGCAGCGCCGGGCATCGCCGACTACCTGCCACCGCGGTAGCCGAATCTGCGTCGGGCGGCCGCAGCGCGCACTCGTGGCCGTCTGCTCCGGCAGTCATCCGGTGCGGGGACCGACGTCTCGGCTCGGCGAGCGTGGCTATGACGTACTCGGAGTGCATCGTCGGAGTGCATCGAAGGTTTTGTCGGCGCGCGGGGCGGTCAGATCCGCCCGGCTCGCAACACATCCCCGGCACTGCGGTCCGTTCGAACGGCCTCCGCGACCGGGATGACGGCGAGCAGCGCCAGCAGGAAGAAGGCGATCCGATAGGGACCGGCTGGATCGGTCACCTGCGTCAAGTGGGCAACCGGCACTCCCGCGCGCAGGGCGACGGCGCCGACTGCCACTCCGAAGCCGGCCGCAATCTGTTGCATCGTGGACGACAGGGTGTTGGCGTCGTGCAATTCCTGTGGACCTACGTCCGCGAACGCGATCGTGTTGTAGGCCGTGAATCCGACAGATCGGGCGATTCCGCCGAAAACCATCACCAGGCAGATCACCGCGATCGGTGTCGATGCCCGGAGCAGGCCGTTCAGCACCATGCTGACTGCGGCGCCCGCGGTAGCGGTCAGCAGAACCGTCCGGAAGCCGAACCGCATCAGCAGCGGCGTGGTCGCCGGTTTGATGGCCAGATTACCGACGAAGACGAAGAGCACGATGGCGCCGGACTTCACGGGTGACCAGCCGAACGCATCCTGGAACATCAGAGGCAGCAGGAATGGCACCGCATTGACTGCCATTCGAAACGCCGAACCGCCGGCATGCGGCATCCGGAACGTCGCCACCCGCAGAATGCGCAGGGTCAGCAGCGGATGTTCGGTCCGGAGCAGGTGCCGGATCGCCAATGCGGCCAAGACCGAAGCCGCCCCAGCGAGCCCAGCAGTGGGCGCCCAGTGGACCCTGACTCCGGCAAGTACGTCGGCGAATATCACGAGCGATCCCACTGCACCGCAGGTCAGTACGAGTCCGTTCCAGTCGAGCCCGGGCGGTTTCTCCTGCCGTCCGGACGGGATCAGCCGGAAGGCCACGGCGAACGCGGCCACCCCCAATGGCACATTCACCAGGAAGATCCAGTGCCAGGTCAGGTAGGTGGTGAACAGGCCACCGAGCAGCGGAGCGACAACGGGAGCCGCCAGCGCAGGCCAGGTCAACAGGGCGATGGCGCGGATGACGTCCGATTTCGCCGTGCCGCGCAGCACCGCCAATCGCCCGACCGGCACCATCATCGCCCCACCGACACCCTGGAGGATTCGAAAACCCGTCAGTTCCAGCAGATTCGTGCTGACGGCACACAGCAACGAGGCGACGGTGAAAACGGCGATGGCGGACAGGAAGATCGTCCGGACGCCCCAGCGCTGGGTCAGCCAGCCGGACAGTGGGATCAACACAGCAAGCGTCAACAGGTACGCGGTGATGGTGACAGCGATGTCCACGGAGGAGACGCCCAATGAGCGGGCCATGCTCGGCGCCGCCGTTGCCACGATGGTGCCGTCGAGGTTTTCCATGAAGAAGGTCCCGGCGACCAGCAGGGCGATGCTGCGTTGCCGACGATCCATCACCGGGCGATTATCCCCAACGAATCGGACCGACTCGAACCCGACAACGGCGCCGCCGGATACCGAACGATCAGTTCGGATCCCGGCCCGAGAACCCGAGGAACTTGTCGAGTGCCGAAGCGCCCTCTGGGACCTCGACGATGTTGCCGAACGGCTTTCCGTCCCCGCGGTATTCCGGTGACAGCAGCGGCGCCAAACCGACCCGAGCGACCTCCGCTTCTTCGTCGGTGTAGCGGACCGGCTGCCCGGTCGCCTTGGCAAGATCCCAGCCGTGAGCCAGATATTCGCCGGTCATCATTGCAACGCTCGCCGCCGCCGGCATCGAACCGGAGCTGAGGCTGACCGGGGCGTCGTCCGGCAGCTTTTCGAAACCCGCCACTGCTTTCGCTGCGGCCTCCCTGAAGTCGCCGGCTGGATGCTGCGACGAGTAGCTGTCGGGGTCTGCCGGCTGCGGATCCCCCGCCGCACCGTTGGCGAAGATCCGCATCCAGGCGACGATGTGGTCGACGAGCTTGCCGACGGTGAAGTCGAGGCAGGGCGTGGGCAGCGCCGCCTGCTCGGGGGTCACGCCCTCGACGATGTCCCCGGTCTTGCTCAGAACGGATTGCAGGGTGCTGGTGTCGGTCATTGGACAACCCTATTGCGAGGGTCCGACATTGGCCCGACGAGTTGCATCTGTCCTCCGAAGCCATCAACTGCGCGGGCGGAGTCGACCGTCGACCCACCGGCGAACTCATCTGCCAGGACGTCGCCCGGCCCGACCGGCGGAACACGAGAGTTGGCGCTGTCCCGCGACGACACAAGGGCGGCCCCGCCGTAGCGGGACCGCCCTTGCGCAGTGCAGATCAAGCTGGTAGCTCAGTGCAGATCAAGCTGGTAGCTCAGTGCAGATCAAGCTGGTAGCTCAGTGCAGATTGAGCTGCGTAGCTCAGTGCAGGTGAAGCAGGGTGCTGGACTCAGAAGTCCATGTCCCCGCCGCCCGGCATGGCCGGAGCAGCGGACTTCTCCGGCTTGTCCGCGACGACGGCTTCCGTCGTCAGGAACAGTGCGGCGATGGACGCGGCGTTCTGCAGTGCCGAACGGGTGACCTTGGCAGGATCGATGATCCCGGCTGCGATCAGGTCCTTGTACTCGCCCGTAGCAGCGTCCAGACCCTGACCCGCAGGCAGGTGCTTGACCTTGTCGGCCACGACTCCGCCTTCGAGACCGGCGTTGATCGCAATCTGCTTCAGCGGAGCCTCGATGGCAACGCGGACGATGTTCGCGCCGGTGGCTTCGTCACCGACGAGCTCAAGGGTGGCCAGAGCCTTGGTGCCGGCCTGCAGGAGTCCGACGCCACCGCCCGCGACGACGCCCTCTTCGACGGCCGCCTTGGCGTTGCGCACGGCATCTTCGATGCGGTGCTTCCGCTCCTTCAGCTCGACCTCGGTCGCGGCACCGGCCTTGATGACCGCAACGCCGCCGGCCAGCTTGGCCAGACGCTCCTGCAGCTTCTCGCGGTCGTAGTCCGAATCGGACTTCTCGATCTCGGCACGGATCTGGGAAACGCGACCGGCGATCTGCTCGGCCTCGCCGCCACCGTCGACGATGGTGGTCTCGTCCTTGGTGACAACGACCTTGCGGGCGGTGCCCAGCAGGGCGACATCGACCGAGTCGAGCTTGAGCCCGACGTCCTCGGAGATGACCTGGCCACCGGTCAGGATCGCGATGTCCTGCAGCATGGCCTTGCGGCGATCACCGAAGCCAGGCGCCTTGACGGCGACGGACTTGAAGGTGCCACGGATCTTGTTGACGACCAGGGTCGCGAGAGCTTCCCCATCGACATCCTCCGCGACGATCAGCAGCGGCTTGCCGGACTGCATGATCTTCTCGAGGATCGGCAGCAGGTCCTTGACGGCCGAGATCTTGGAGCCGTACAGGAGGATGTAGGGATCCTCGAGAACCGCTTCCTGGCGCTCGGCGTCGGTCGCGAAGTACAGCGACACGTATCCCTTGTCGAAGCGCATGCCCTCGGTGAGCTCCAGCTCGAGGCCGAAGGTGTTGCTCTCCTCGACGGTGATGACGCCTTCCTTGCCGACCTTGTCCATGGCTTCGGCGATGAGCTCGCCGATCACGGGATCAGCGGCCGAGATCGAGGCGGTGGCAGCGATCTGCTCCTTGGTCTCGACCTCCTTGGCGTCGGACAGCAGCTGGGTCGAGATGGCCTCGACGGCCTTTTCGATCCCACGCTTGAGCGCCAGCGGGTTCGCACCGGCAGCGACGTTGCGCAGGCCTTCGCGAACCAGGGCCTGGGCCAGCACGGTGGCCGTGGTGGTGCCGTCACCGGCAACATCGTCGGTCTTCTTGGCAACTTCCTTGACGAGCTCGGCACCGATCTTCTCGTACGGGTCCTCGAGCTCGATCTCCTTGGCGATCGACACACCATCGTTGGTGATGGTCGGCGCGCCCCACTTCTTTTCCAGCACGACGTTGCGGCCGCGCGGCCCCAACGTCACCTTGACGGCGTCGGCGAGGATGTTCATCCCGCGCTCGAGCCCGCGACGCGCTTCCTCGTTGAAAGCGATCAGCTTGGCCATGAGGTTAGATCCTCCAGATCGGCCGACTGCGGCTGACCCGGAGGCCAAACGAACAGTCGGTAAGCATTGGCGTTGTGTTCGGTCTGGACGATGCCCGCGACGGACGTGCTCGAGAACCCGTTGCCATCGGTGGCTGGGGCGTCAGAACACTCATCGGTTCGACCTGGCACTCAGGAGTCCCGAGTGCCAATTTCATACTGGCACTCTCGGGTGCCGAGTGCAAGCAATCGGGGTAAGAGGGCTCGCATTTTCGATCACCTGCACTTCAACCGCCGGCGCCGGAAGCGGTCGTCGGCCCGCCCCGCAGTTGGGACAGCCGGGTCAGCAGCACTGTCGGCGACAGCGCAGCGCTTCGCGACGGCGCCTGCGACGGCGAGGCCGAGGCCGAGGAGGTGAACGGCTGCTCGGAGGCGGCCGGCGAACCGCGTGGCCCTGGCGCCGGCGCGAACTGCTTCCGATTGACACTGAGCACCACGACCACCAGCAGGGAAAGAACGACCACCACCAGCGCCACACCGGCGACGATCCACGGCCACTTCGGCTTGGCCGGTTCGACCCGGTGGCTGGCGGGACGGCGGCCGGCAATCTCGGGTCCGAACTGGGACGGGCGAACCTGCGCGGTCGGCGACGACGGTTGCCACGACTGCGGATCCTGGTCTTCCCGACGGCGCACCGGCACCTGGACGGCGTTGCTGATCTGGGTCCAGGTCGGAGCCTGCCCCGGCGGCTGGAGCAAGGGCCGGACCTGCTCCTGGCCGGCATCGCTGCCGAACCGGCCAGGGTGGGTTCTGGGCGTCGTCTCCCGCGCCGCAACCAGTCGCGGGTCTTCGTCGCCCAGATCGGCGACCGTCCGCCGAGTCGCGCTCAACAGATCAGAGCTGGTGGCATACCGCGCAGCCGGATCGGTCGCCATTCCGCGGGCGATCACCCGGTCGATCGCCGGTGGTAAGCCGGTCAACGCGGACAGGGACGGCACGACGCCGGACAGGTGACCGGTGATCACCGTCCGGACATCGCCGATGAATGGCGGCCTGCCGGCGAGCGCCGTGAACAGCATGCAGGTCAGCGAGTATTCATCGGATCTGGGAACGATCTCCTGACCGCGCAGATGCTCGGGTGAGGCGTAGGTCGGCGACCCCAGAAAATCGCCGGAGGCGGTTCGATGGCCGGTCGGGCCACGTCGGGTCAGGCCGAAATCGGCGAGGTACACGTGCTCGTTCCCCACCGACTCGTTCCGGGTGATGAGCACGTTGGCCGGCTTCACATCCAGGTGCACCAGGCCGCGTTCGTGCAACATGTCCAACGCCGCACCGACCTGACCGAGCAGGCTCATCACCCGCCGAATCGGCATTGGACCACGACCCAGCTCGCGAGCCAGATCCGTGCCGTCGACCAGTCTCATGGCGATGAACAACAGGGAACCGGCCTCACCGAAGTCGTACAGCGGCACCACGTTGACATGGTCGATCGCGGATGCCGCCCTGGCCTCCTCGAGAAACCGGCTCCGGAACTCTGGGTCGGCGGAGAGGTTCTCACTCATCACCTTCAGTGCGACGAGGCGTTCGAGCCGCTGGTCCAGAGCGCGGTAGACGACGCTCAAGCCACCACGGCCGATCACTTCCTGCACGAGGTAGTGGCCCAGGCGCTGCCCGCTGAGATCGACCGACACAGCCCAAGAGTAGAGGTCCCGTCGTTGCAGAGAGCCGTGATGCGCCGCGCGGCGTCGATCGACCAGGGCGGAGGCGACCCGGCACCGAGCAGCACCGGGCAGGCGTGTCGGCCCAGCTGCATCCGGCCGTAGGGTTCGGCTATGGACGAGGCGAGCCAGGACGTTCCCATCGAGCTGCGGGTGCTGACCGGGCCGAATCTCTACTTCCCCCGGCCTGCGGTGAAGCTGATCCTCGACGCGACCGGCGTGCTGGAAGCGGACCCGGCCACCGTCGTCGGTTGGCAGCGTGCGCTGGGTGTTCGCAATGCCGCCCGGTCTGCCCCGCGGAATGGAACCTGGAATGCCGGCGGGACCGGGAATGCCACCGGGCCCGGACCGGGGATCGGACCCGCGAACAGCATCGTCGGAATGGCGAACTCCTCTGCGAGGTCCGCCGCGGCCGCACAGTTGGCGGCTGCCGTGGTGCGACGCGGCGCCGGTTCGTTGCGCACCCGGGTCGCAGCAGTGGCCAGGAGTGGGGACGACCGCACCGTCGTGGTGGCTTTTCCGTTCCGGCGACGGGGAACTGCAGAACATTTCGGCCAGGCCGTCGCTGTTGCATTCGACCGGATCACCCGCGAGGGTGTCGACCCCGCGGTCGCCGTCGCCGGCATCGGTGCCGCGATGATCGGTGTCGATCCAGGCGAGGCCGTTCGTCCGCTACGGCCTGCCGTTCCGGTCATCGCCGTCACCGGCACCAATGGCAAGACCACCACGACACGGCTGATCTCCCATCTGATGCGCGCCGACGGCCGGATTCCAGGATGGTCGTCGACGGACGGCATCGTGATCAACGGCCTCGAGGTGGAGAGCGGCGACTGGTCCGGGCCGGGTGGGGCCGCTCGGGTGCTGGAGGACCCGACGGTCACCGTCGCCGTCACCGAGACGGCTCGTGGTGGCATCCTGCTGCGTGGAATCGGCACTGCGGCCAATGACGTGTCCGTGGTCACCAACATCAGCGCGGACCACCTCGGCCTGATGGGCGTCAACACCATCGAGCAGTTGGCCGAGGTGAAATCGGTCGTTCCGCGGATCACCAAAGCCGCCGGCTGGGCAGTTCTGAACGCCGACGATCCACTGGTGCGGCAGATGCGGATGGTCACCAGAGCCCGCCCCTGGTTCTATTCGCCCGACGCCGACAACCCCCACCTGGATGAGGCGTTGGAGGCCGGCGGCAAGGCGATCACCGTTCTGGACGGGAACATCGTGGTGCTCGGCCGCGGATTGGACCCGACTGCGGTGGTGCCGATCGCCCAGGTGCCCCTGACCCTCGCCGGTACCTCCCGGGTCAACGTGTCCAACGTGCTGGCCGCCACCGCGGCGGCGCTGGCTGTCGGCGCGTCCCTGGATGCGGTGCGGGCCGGTCTGCTGTCGTTCACGGCCGGCGCGGAACACAACGCCGGCAGGCTGAACGTGTATGTGGTCGGAACCGTCGTACTGGTCCTGGATCTCGCCCACAACGAGGCGTCGCTGGAATCGCTGCTCGAGGTGACTGCCGCGTTGCGGCTTCCCCATGGGCGTCTCGCCGTGGTGGTGGGAACCGCCGGTGACCGCACCGATGAAGCGATCCATGCCATGGGGGAGATGGCGGCCTCCGCCGCCGACATCATGGTCATCGCCGGTCGGCGGAAATATCTTCGGGGTCGGGAACCTGATGAGATGGAACAACTCTGGCGTTCCGGCGCTGCCGAGGCCGGCGTGCTCGACGTGACGGAGACACCCGATGAGTTGTCGGCGCTGATGTACCTGCTGGACGCCGGACTCCCGCCCGGCTCCGCGGTGGCGGTGTGCGCCCTGGAGCAGCGTGCGGAGATGGCTGCGGAGATCGTGCGCAGGGGCGGCGGGGAGATGTCGGCCGACCGCATCGCCGAGCGGGTGGGGCTGGGCGTCGGCGTTACGCCCTGACTCCGCCGCGGGTACAGCCGTTGCTGCGCCGACGAGTTCGCTGCGGGCAGGATGGGGCTGGGCGTCGGCGTTACGCCCTGACTCCGCCGCGGGTACAGCCGGTGCTGCGCCGACGAGTTCGCTGCGGGCAGGATGGGGCTGGGCGTCGGCGTTACGCCCTGACTCCGCCGCGGGTACTGCCGGTGCTGCGCCGCCGAGTTCGCTGCGGGCAGGATGGGGCTGGGCGTCGGCGTTACGCCCTGACTCCGCCGCGGGTACTGCCGGTGCTGCGCCGCCGAGTTCGCTGCGGGCAGGATGGGTCCATGCGAACCGTCACCGAGCACGCCCGCATCATCTCGGGCTTGCTCTCCCCCACTTCGATCATCGAGTTGCCGTTGGCCGAGACGGCCGGGCTCGTGCTCGCCCGCGATCTGGTGGCTCCGATCGACCTGCCTCCCTTTCCGAACTCCGCCATGGACGGATATGCCGTCCGAGCCGCCGACCTGATCGAATTCCCGGTGACACTTCCTGTCTCGCAGGATATTCCAGCAGGACGAATGGACACAGCTCCGCTGCGACCCGGTTCGGCCGCCAGAATCATGACCGGCGCCCCGTTGCCTCCCGGCGCCGACACCATCGTCCAGGTGGAGCGCACCGACGGGGGAACCGATGCGGTGCGGATCGACAGCGCACCGCCGCCAGGAGTCCAGGTGCGACGCCAGGGTGAGGACGTGGTGGTCGGAGCGGTGGTGCTCACCGCAGGGACGGTGCTGGCGGGGCCGCAGATCGGTGTGGCCGCGGCGCTCGGTTTCGCAACGCTGCCGGTTCGGCGCCCGCTGGAAGTGCTGATCCTGTCGACCGGTACCGAACTGGTCGCTCCTGGACAGCCGCTGCAGCCGGGGCAGATCTACGAGTCGAACTCCGCGATGCTGGCCGCGTCGGTCGCCGCCGCCGGCGCCGCGGCCGCCGTCGCCCATTTCGTCGCGGACGACGTCGATGCGTTCCGGGCCGCTCTGGAGACGGCCGCAGCCGGTGCGGATCTGATCGTGACGTCCGGCGGCGTGTCTGCCGGTGCGTATGAGGTCGTCAAGGACGCGCTGACCGGACACGGGGTGGAATTCGCCAAAGTTGCGATGCAGCCGGGAATGCCCCAGGGGGCCGGCCTTTTCACCGCCGCCGACGGTCGATCGGTGCCCATCGTCACGCTGCCCGGGAATCCGGTCAGTTCTTATGTTTCCTTCGAGGTATTCCTGCGGCCGGCGATCCGGGCGGCGATGGGCTACCACCAGCTCACCCGACCGGCGATGCGGCTGCCGTTGTCACAACCCATCGACTCGCCGCCGGGCAAAAGGCAATTCCGCCGCGGAGTGTTGGATCCCGATGCCGGCACGGTGGCCCCGTGGGGCGGCCCTGGGTCGCACCTGCTGTCCTGGCTCGCCGGCGCCGACGCGATGATCGTCGTCGACGCCGACGTCACGCGACTCGAGGTCGGCGACGCCGTCGAGGTCTGGTTGCTCGGATGATTGCGGGCGTCGAGGGATTCTTTTCGCCGGATCCGGGTTATCTGAACACCGCCTCCCTCGGAATTCCTCCGCTGCCGGCGTTGACCGCATTGACCGACATCCATCAGCGCTGGCGCAGGGGGCTGCTGGACCCACCGGATTTCGACGGGGACGTGAACCGGGCCCGAGCCGCCTGGGCGGCTTTGAGCAACGTCCCGGCGACGCAGGTCGCCACCAGCAGCACGGTCTCGCAGCTCGTCGGCCTGGTGGCCGCGTCGCTTCCCAACAATGCGAAAGTGGTGACGGCGCAGGGCGAATTCACCTCGGTGACATTCCCGTTCCTGGCTCATGCCGACCGCGGAGTGGAACTTGTCGAGCTTCCGTTGGCGGAACTGGCGCAATTCCGAGGCGCGGCCGACCTCATCGTGGTGAGCGCGGTCCAGTCGGCGGACGGACGGGTGGCCGATCTCGCAGCCCTGCGGGAAACCGCTGCCCGCGCCGGCGCCGCGCTGATGGTGGACACCACCCAGGCGACCGGCTGGTTGCCGATCGACTGTTCCGAGATCGACTACGTGGTGTGCGGTGGCTACAAGTGGCTGCTGTCCCCCCGCGGCACCGCCTACTTCAGCGTCCGACCCGAGCTGCAGGATCGCATCCGGCCGTTGGCCGCCAATTGGTATGCGGGAGCGGAGATCTGGAACTCGATCTACGGCAGCCCGCTCCGGCTGGCTACCGACGCCCGCCGCTTCGACCTTTCGCCGGCCTGGTTCGCCTGGTCCGGTGCCGCCATCGCGGTGGAACTGTTGGCCGGATTGGACCAGCAGCAGGTGTACGAACACGATGTCGCGCTGGCCAATTCGTTCCTCACCGGTCTCGGTGAGCCGCCCGGCGACAGCGCAATCGTCACCGTCCGCTCCGACGGCGCGGCCGAGAGGCTCGCCGCCGCCGGTGTCCGTACCGCAGTCCGCGCCGGCCGGGTGCGGGCGTCCTTCCACCTCTACAACACCGAAGCCGACGTCGAACAGGCAGTCGCTGCGCTCCGCTCCCGCTGAGCCGGCCAAAAACTATTGCCGAGCCCCGCTGCCCCACCCGCCCTCGGGCAAGTCGGCTAGCGTCGATACCCATGAGCACACTGGACGACTGGATTGCCGACGCCGCCGAAGCACTGTCCCTACCAGCGGCGCCGATCCCGCTGGACCTGCGGGACGAGTTGCTGGACCTGACCAGGGAGGTGGCGCATGGGGTGGCCCGCATCGCCGGGCCGCTGACCTGTTATCTCGTCGGCCTGGCCGTCGCGAACGGTACGGCGCCGGCAACCGCGGTCGGTGCCCTCAAAGAGCTGGCCGCGAACAGGACAACGGACGCCGAAAATCCAGCGGATGCAGCAGATCGCTGACGGCGCCGTGCACCGAAGTGCCCTTCGGCTTTGCAGTCGATGCGGCGCTGGATCAGATCCAGGTGTTGCTGGCCCCAGCAATTCCGGCAGAGGGGACCTGACAGAGCCCGCACGCGCGGTGAAGACTACTCACCCGTCGACGAATTCGTCCCCGGCTCCGGCTTGGGCGAAATTGCCGATGATCTGCAACTGGTCCCACACCGCCCGCGCCCGGTCGACGCACAACACCACCAGGTCCCCGGCGTTGGCGCGCTTGATTCCTGCTGCGGTAGCTGCGATCTCGTCGAGGACGATCTCGACGTCCTTGACTCGGCCGCCGCCCGATTGCGCGCGGCGAACTCCGTCGACGATCAAACCCGCAGTCTCGCCGGGTGCGCGTCCGCGCAGCCGCTCGTCCTCTCGGACGATGATGTGATCGAAGTGGAGGCCGGCCTGATAGCCGAGATCGACCATGTCCTGATCGCGACGATCACCGGCGGTCGCGACGACCCCGATGCGTTGTGGTCGTTCGAGTGCCGCCACATCATCGAAGAACCGGTCGACGAAATCCCCGAGCGCGATCATGGCCGGGGCATTGTGGCAGTAATCGACGATCACTTTCACGCCGCGTACTTCGGTCAGGTTCATCCGACCCGGAGCCTGGTAGAACGACGACGTGAAAGAGCGCAGCCCGGCGCGGATGTCGTGCAGGTGAGCGCCCGCGCAGTAGGCGGCGCCGGCTGCTGCCATCGCATTCTGGACATTGAACATCGCCTTACCACCGAAGGTCGCGGGCAGCAGATGCGTATAGGCCAGAGGCATCCGGCGTCGCCCGTGCACCAGCACGATCTGATCCCCCAGTTCACCCTTTTCCAGAATGATGGCCTTCCCACCGCGGCGGCAGTGATCGGAGATCATTCGATTGTTCTCCCTCGTCGAGAACCAGACGATCTCCCCTGAGCAGGCGCGACGCATGCCCGCCACCAACTCGTCATCGGCATTGAGTACGGCTGCACCATTCTTCGGCACCGCCTCGACGATGACCTGCTTGACCTTCGCCAGCTGCTCCACCGTGTCGATTCCGCGCAACCCGAGATGATCGGGTGCCACGTTCAGGACCACTGCGACGTCGTTTCGCGTGTACCCCAGCCCTTCTCGCAGAATTCCGCCGCGAGCTACCTCGAAGACGGCGAAGTCGACCCTCGGATTCTGCAGCACCATCCGGGCAGATCGCGGACCGGAGGCGTCCGACCGGATCACCAACCGGTCGTCGATGACGACTCCGTCCGTCGAGGTCATGCCGACCTTGCGGCCGATCCCCTTGAAGATGTGGCCGATCATCCGGCTCGTGGTGGTCTTGCCGTTGGTCCCGGTCACCGCGACGATCGGGATGCGGGACGCGGTTCCTGGCGGAAACAGCAGATCTACCACCGGCTTTGCCACGAATTGCGGCTCTCCGATCGTCGGGTGGGTGTGCATCCGAAATCCGGGCGCCGCGTTGACCTCGCAGATTGCGCCCCCGGTTTCCCGCACCGGCTGCGTGATGTCCGGGCACAGGAAATCGATACCGGCGATGTCCAGCCCGACGACGCGGGCTGCCTCCTCGGCGATGTCGACATTGTCAGGGTGAGCCTCGAACGTCCGATCAATCGAAATCCCACCCGTGGACATGTTTCCGGTCAGGGCGAGTTTGATCATTGCCCAACGGGGCGGCACGCCGTCCATCTCGAACCCTTGCGCGCGAACCAGTTCGACAGCCGCGCCGTTGACTTCGATTCGGGTCAGAACCTTCTCGTGGCCGACGCCGCGACGGGGATCGGAGTTCGTCGACTCCACCAGCTCCGCCACCGTCCGGACGCCGTCCCCGATGACGTGGGCGGGAACCCGCTCGGCGATTGCGACCATGTTGCCGCCGACCACCAGCACCCGGTAGTCCTTACCGGTGATGAACGATTCCACCAGAACATAGCCGCGGCGGGATTCTTCGTAGGCCGAGTCGAAGGCGGCCAGCACCTCGTCCTCGGTGTTCAGGTCGATGGCGACTCCGCGACCGTGGTTGCCGTCCAAAGGTTTGAGCACCACCGGATAGCCGATTCGACGAGCCATCCGGACGGCGTCGTCGGCTTTGCGCACCACCTCGGAGGTGGGAACCGGAAGCCCCGCCGCGGCCAGCAGCCGGTTGGTCAGCTCCTTGTCGGAGGCGATGTCGACGGCCAGCGAGCCCGTCATGGACGTCATCGTCGCGCGAATGCGCTGCTGGAGCACCCCGTGGCCCAGCTGGACCAGTGAACCGGAATTGAGCCGCTGCCAGGGGATGTCGCGGGAGATAGCTTCGTCCAGAATGGCCTGCGTCGATGGGCCGAAGGCAACGCGCTCACTGGTGCGCAGAAACGCTTCGTGCTCGGCCTCGAAGTCGAACTCGGAGTCGACTTCAGCGCGGCCGGGCACCTGAGCCTCCTCGTCGCTGATGCTGACCAGTTGGTTCACCAGCCGCACCGCCAGCCGTCCGGCCAGGGTGGCGACGGTTTCGTCCAGGTAGCCGTAGATGACGTTGTAGACGCCGCGCACTCCGGTGGAACGCGTTTTGCCCCTTGTCATCTCGTGCCCCGCCGTACGCTGCAGTTCCAGCGCGATGTGCTCGCTGACATGCCCCACCCAGGTGCCCTCGACCAGCCGCTCGACGAATCCACCGTCATGCCCGCGCGAACACTGGTGATCGTGCAGCCCGGGCAGCAGCGTGATCAACTGCTCGGTGAAGCCGGGCAGCAGGTCGGTGGGCGCATCCTCCAACCCTCCGATGTCCACCACCAGGTGGATCGACGGCTCGTACGAGTAAAAGTTCGGCCCGCGATAGACCTGCAGCTGGTCGATGCTGATGGCGCGCCGCTGGTGGGGAGTCGAGTTGGTCATCGGAGAACCTTTCAGTGAACGGTCCGTTCGCGCCTGCTGGAAACGTCGATCATTACGCATCGCCGAGCGCAACCGGACGCCGGCGCAGCTCCTGCGTGGTGTCGTGGGCGCCCTCGGTATCGATCCGCCGGCTTCGCGGCCGGGAGTGGCCCGGCACGTCAGCCATCGTCGCGATCGTCGGCGGCGTCCATCCGTCGGCGAGCCCGGGCGCCGACACGAGCGACCTGGCGGTCAGATCGAACACCGCTCCCCGCGGCAGTGTGTGCAGCTTGAGACCCGACATCATCAGCGGCTGGGTTCCGGTGGCTGTGTAGGCCGTCGTCAGCATCTGCGAGCCGTCGATGATCGTGACCACTCCTCGGCCTCTGACTTCCAACCGCCCGTCGGCCCGAACGATTGCCGCGGTGTCCTCGTCGATGCCGACACCCAGCTGCGCGGGGTTCGCTGCCACCAGTGCCAGCAGCCGGCCGAACCGATTCCGCTGGGTGAAGTGCTGATCCACGATCACGCCGGAGAGCAGACCGAGGCCCTGTGACACCTGGCCCACCCGGAACTTCGGCGTCGACCCGCTGCTGCCGAACGAAACCATGTGCTCGGAGCAGATGCTGGCGCCGGCCGAAGTGCCGGCGATGACCGCTCCGCGCCCGTGTGCCGCCTTGATGGCCGTTCCCAGCCTGGTGCCGACCGCCACCGTGGCCAGCTTCGTCTGGTTGCCACCTGTCATGAACACGACGGTGGCGCGAGCGACGGCAGCCACCAACCCCGGATCGTCGGCCTGCTCACGAGACTCCGGCCGGATGCCGACGACGTCGTCGACGCCAAGACCGTTGAACAGTTGGAGATAGGCATGGGTGATCTCGTCCCCGAGCGAGGACGCGGTGGAGATGACCACCACCCTGGCCGCGGCTCCCCCACCCAGCCGCAGAACCTCGCGCAGAATGGTCATCGGACCGATCTTGTCCTCGGCACCGCCGATGGGAATCACGATGCCCGGCCACCGTTCGGGGCCTGCCTCTGAGGAAACCACCTGCACCGGACTCATGACGGTCACGCTATCCGCAGGCGCCGATGCACACCGAATCCGCGGTTCGACCCGCGAACCGCCGCGGTGTCGGCCAATACCGGCTCCTGCGGCGCGCCTGCGTCGCTGATCCGCTCCACCGAATGGGCACGGCGTTCCGGTCTGGTTGCTCGAGACCTGGTTGCCTACCGGGCGGTGACCTCGACGACGACAACCGGTGGGGGCATCGCGTCTGCGCACTTCTGATGCGTTTTGCCGCATCCGCCGTGGCCGACCGGCCCGACCTGGAACAGGACGGAACCGGGCCGGACTGCCTGGTAGGTCACCCCGGTTCGGGAAACAGCTGCCAGCACGACGGCGCCGCCAATCAGTTCGGCGGGATTCGCCGGATTGTCCGGCAGCCACTCGTTGGTGCTGAGCGTGAACACCTCGCCGACCCGCACCGCGACGGTCGCGTGCATGCCGTAGGACTCGACAATCGGCATCTTGACCGCGGCGCCCTTGGCGAGCACGAACCCCCGCGGGTGGAAGGGAACGGGCGTGGCCTCCGTGATGCTGCCAAGGGCGGAACCGGATGTCGCGCTCGTCGTGGCCGTTATCGCGAGACCCGCGGTCATGTTGCCGCAGCCGGCAACGAACACAGCGGCGAGGGCTGCGGCGAGGGAACGGGCTGCGATGGAACGGGCTGCCAGAATACGGCCGGCCTGAGCACGGCCGACCAAAGCACTGCCGACCACAGCACTGCCGACCACAGCACGGCGAGCCTGAGCACGGCCGGCGAAGGCAGGATTCAGGGCCGCTGTCCGGCGAGAAGTCGACATGGGGATTCGACGGCGCGGTCGCCCCGGCCGTTCCGGCGCGAAGGTAACGTTCGGCGTAGGAACATGTGCGCAACCGGAACCGCCTGTGGGGCAACTCCGATAGCGTGTGCGGAGTCGATCGGCGCGCCCGTCGCGTCCACGCGAGCGCGATAAGTTCAGGAGAATTCACCCATGGCGTCCGGCTCTCATTCCTCCGGCGAACCGTCAACCGGCTCCCACCTCGTCCAGCTGATCCGGGCCTCGGTGCCGCCGATCCATCCCGGTGGCCGGCCGATCGTGCTCGGCGCGCTGGCCGGTTCGCTGTCGGCCCGGTTCCTGCTCCGCGCGGTCGGGCTGAAGCGATTCGGCGCTCTGGTCGGCCGCGTCGGCCTAACCGGCACCGCGGCGTCGGCGCTGTTCTTCCGCGCGCCCCGCCGTGTGACACCGGTTGATCTCGAGCTGGTCGTCGCACCGGCGGACGGCCTGGTGTCGCTCGTGGAGGACGCCGTTCCGCCGGCCGAACTCGGCCTCGGCCCGGAGCTGCGCACCCGGGTGTCGATCTTCCTGTCCGTCCTCGACGTGCACGTGCAGCGCATCCCCGTTTCCGGCGTCATCACCAAGGTCGCCTACCGCGCCGGCAAGTTCCTCTCTGCCGACCTGGACAAGGCCTCCGACGTCAACGAGCGCAACTCCCTGGTCATCGATTCGACGCACGGTCCGCAGATCGTCGTCACCCAGATCGCCGGGCTGATCGCCCGCCGCATCGTCTGCGACCTGGGCACCGGGGCCCCGGTTCTGGCCGGAACAACCTACGGCCTCATCCGATTCGGATCCCGGGTCGACACCTACCTGCCGAGCGGCTCGACGCTCGGCGTGGCGATCGGCCAACGGACCGTCGGCGGCGAGACGGTGTTGGCGACCCTGCCCACCAGCAGTTCCTGATGACGACAGTTCCGGGAGTTCGGTTCCTGCCCAACGCCATCACAGTGATGGCCCTGTGCTCCGGGCTCTCCAGCGTGGCATTCGCGTTGCGGGGCGACTGGTTTCCCGCGGTAGCCGCCATCGGGATCGCCGCCATCCTCGATTCGCTGGACGGCCCTGCCGCGCGGTTGCTCCGCTCCACCAGCCGGATCGGCGCCGAGTTGGACTCGCTGTCCGACCTGGTCTCGTTCGGTGTGGCGCCGGCCCTGGTGATCTACGTCTGGAAGTTCGGCGGCGGCCCGAACATCGGTTACGGCTGGGCGTTCTGCCTGCTGTTCGCCGTCTGCATCGCGCTGCGGCTGGCCCGGTTCAACTCCCTACTGGAAGACGACGACCCGAAGCCGTATGCCAAGGGCTTTTTCACCGGCGTCCCCGCGCCGGCGGCGGGCCTGGTGTCAATCGTTCCGCTGCTGTTGGAGATCCGGTTCGGTTCGGGTTCCTGGTGGTCCGCCCGGTGGACCGTAGCCATCTGGTTGGTCCTGGTTTCCACGCTGGCGGTCTCCAGACTGCCATCGATCGCGCTGAAGTCCGTGCGGGTGCCGCCGAGTCTGATCGTTCCGCTGCTGGCGCTGCTGGTACTGGCCGTCGCGCTCGAGTTCTACGAACCACAGTTGGTCATGGCGGTCGGCCTCGGGGTCTACCTGCTACATCTGCCGTACGCGAGTTGGAAGTTCCAGTACCTCAAACATCATCCGGAGCTGTGGATGGACCCGACGAAGGCCCGCATCGCCCGCTCTTCGACCCGGCGCGTGCGTCTGTCCGTTCGCATGCCCAGGCGGCGGATGGTGGCAGGCCGCGGCCCGGACGGCACCCCGCTTCCGCCGGCCCGCAGACGTGGCGCGTTGACGCGAGCACGAGTGCAGGGCAGACGGCGACTCAGATGACGGCGAGCTGCGGCGGGACCGGGGCAACGGGCGGGACGGGCCGAAGATCGCTCAGGCGTCGAAGCCAAGGCGACGTGCCGACCGGGTCTTCTGTCGAGTGGAGCGCAACCGGCGCAACCTACGGACGAGCAGCGGATCTTCGGCCAGCGCGGCCGGATTGTCGATGACGTTGTTGAGCACCTGGTAGTACCGGGTCGGCGACAGGTCGAACATCTCTTTGATCGCCTGTTCCTTCAGGCCGGCGTACTGCCACCACTGCCGCTCGAAGGACAGGATGTCGCGGTCACGCCGGGACAATCCCTCGGCCTGGTCCGCCGCTTCGTTCGGCCCGCGATCCTCCGGAGTTCCTTCGAGCCCCGCTGCTCCGTGGAGCCGTGCTGCAGCGCTGTCCATCGAGTCCTCCCGGGTACTCCCCCGGGCGCCGAACCCGGAATAACACGCTTGTCATTCTTGCCCTCATGGTGGCACGGTGACCACCGCCAGGTCCAGTGCATCCGGCGTGTCACGCCGGGTGCACGCTGCGGTCGGAGTTCGATCTGCGTGCATGGGCGGCTCTGCGCCGTCCCTTGGTCGCCGAGCGCAGCCACAACCGGGATGATGAGCGGCACAGCATCCCTGACATGCATCCAGTCAGACCGCGCTGCAAGGACAGGAGCACAGCGATGACGAGCGCGCGAAAGGCAGCTGCCACTGCGAAACGGGCTGGCAATCAAGCGCAGGATGCCGGCAAGCAGGTCGAGGACAGCAAGGCCTTCGACGCCCTGGTCACCGTCGGCCTCATCGCCTACGGAGTCGTCCACCTTCTGATCGCCTGGATCGCGGTGCAACTCGCCTGGACCGGCAGCAACAAGCAGGCATCGCAGAAGGGCGCGTTCCAGGAGATGGCGTCCACCTCCTTCGGCGACGTACTGGTCTGGATCACCGCGGTGGGCCTTTTCGCCTTGGCCCTGTGGCAGATTTTCGAAGCCGTGCTGGGGCATCGCGCGGAGAAGGAAGGGCGGCACCGCATCACGAAGCGCCTCGGGTCAGCGGGCAAGGCGGTGGTCTACATCGCGCTGGGCGTCAGTGCGGCCTCCACGGCTGCCGGAGCTTCGTCGTCGGGCGACAGCAAGGAGAAGAGCCTGACCGGGCGGGTCCTGTCGGCACCGTTCGGCCGGGTGCTGGTGATCGCGGTCGGCATCGCAGTTCTGGTGATCGGCGGACGACTGGTCTACCGCGGCATTTCGAAGAAATTCCTCAAGGACCTGACCGGCGGCACGACTGCCGGCGTGGTGAAGCTCGGCCAGATCGGCTACCTCGCCAAGGGGACGTCGCTGGCCATCGTCGGCGTGCTGTTCGTCGTGGCGGCGATCACCTTCGACCCCAACAAGGCCGGCGGCCTGGACACCGCGCTGCGAACGCTGCGCAGTCAGGCGTTCGGCCCCATCCTGCTCACCGTCATGGCGCTGGGCCTGGCCTGCTTCGGGCTGTACTGCTTCGCATGGTCGGGGCGCGTCAAGAAGACCTGAGTACCCCGCAATACGGGCCGGCCCGCGCGGTTTCACGAAAGGCGATTGCTGTTGAAGGACAATGACACCACGCTCGTCGACCGAATCGACGACGCGGTCGGGAATTCGCTGGAAGCAGCGGTGCGACGGCATCACCGCAAACGGCTGCGTCGACTCGGGCACGAGGCTCTGGAAACCGAACAGACGCCGGACCGGTGGGTTCCGGTGCCTCGACCGCCACGCGCGGACAATTCCGTCGAGGTGCTGATCGACGGCCAGAGTGCGTTCGGTGCGATGGCCGATGCGATGCAGGCGGCGAAGTCTCATATTCACATCGCTGGTTGGCATCTGACCCCGGCGCTGCGCCTCCGTCGCGAAGACGGCAGTCCGACCCTGAGCGGTCTGCTGCGCGAATTGTCCGAGAACGTCCAGGTGCGGGTTCTGTTGTGGGCCGGACCTCCGTTGCCGATGTTCCAGCCGACCCGGCGGATGATGAAATCCGTTCAGGGCGAATTGACGCGGAACTCGAAGGTCAGGTGCATGCTGGACGGTCGCGAACGGACCCTGCACTGTCATCACGAGAAGATCGTTCTGATCGATGACGAGGTTGCCTTCGTCGGCGGTATCGACCTTTCCGATCTCGCCGGCGACCGCTGGGACGAAAACAGCCACCCACCACGCGGCTCCACCGGATGGCACGATGTCGCGACGCTGCTGCGCGGGCCGGTGGTCACGGATGTGGCCGAGCATTTCCGGAACCGGTGGCAGGAGGTCGCGGCTGAGCAACTTCCTGCTCCCATTCCGCAACCGGCAGCGGGCGGTATGACGGTTCAACTGCTCAGAACCGTGCCCGAGAAAACCTACGAATTCCTACCGCGCGGAGAATTCTCGATCCTGGACGCCTACCTCCGTGCACTGAAATCGGCTCGGCGTTTCATCTACCTGGAAAACCAGTTCCTCTGGTCGGCGGAGATCGGAGCGGTATTGGCCGACAAATTGCGGCACCCGCCGACCGACGACTTCCGCCTGCTGCTGGTGCTGCCTGCCAGGCCGAGCAACGGCAAGGACACCACTCGTGGCCAACTCGGCGCGCTGCTTAGCGCCGACGACGGTGCGGGGCGCCTGTTGGCCACGACGATCAACGCGCATTCCAGGGACCGCACCGACTCGCTCTACGTGCATGCCAAAGTCGGGATCATCGACGACAACTGGCTCACTATCGGCTCGGCGAACCTCAACGAACATTCGTTGTTCAACGACACCGAGGTCAATATCGCGACCCAGGACAGCGAGCTGGCAAGGAACACCCGACTGCGGCTGTGGGCCGAGCACCTGGAGCGGCCCATCGCCGAGATCGACGGGCCGGTTGCAGAAGTTCTGGACCGAATCTGGAAACCGACTGCCGCCGAACAACTCGCGCGCAGCAGGACGAACCAGCCACCCACTCATCGGCTGACCGAACTTCCGGGCATCTCTCGTCGGAGCGAGCGTTTGCTCGGGCCCAGCCGGGGCCTGCTGGTCGACGGCTGAGGCTCGAGGAACCGGGGACCCCGGGGCTGCCCGGCCAGCACCTCTGCGATGGCGTCGCGGACCTGGACCACGTGCACCGGGTTCGCGGGCCCGACGCTGGAAACTCCTACCACCACTCCGGATCCGCGCGCGACGGCGGGCGTTCGGGCGCTGCCGTTCTGGTGCGAGTCCGCCCGAACACAGAACACGCGCAGATCCTCCGCCTCCGCTTCCACCGCAGTATTGACTTCCCGCTCCGGGGTGGTGGCGAAAACCAGCCAACTGCCCGCAACATCACCCGGCCGGTAGCCGCGGCCGGCCCAGCAGATCTCCCCTCGCTGCACCCGAGCGCGCAACGCCGCACCCAATAGCGGGCTGATCACAACGACATCTGCGCCGGCGGCCAGACAACCGGTCACCTTCCGAGCGGCGACCGCTCCGCCGCCGACCACCACCACCACCCTGCGACCGGTCAGCAGGAGATGCATCGGCAGTGCCGAGTCGGCGGCGGTGGGCCGCTGTTGGACACCATCGGGCCGCGCCGGATGCGCCGCGCTTGCCTGCGCCGCGAGTTCGGCGTTCGTTCGGTTCGCCGTTCCGGACACAGTTCAGACGCCTTCGAGCCGTTGCGGACTCTTGCGAAGATAGAAGAACCACGTCGCCAGAATGCACACTCCGTAGAAGCCGAGGAAAGCTATGTACGCGGCCGTGGCGCTCCGATAGGCGAGAAAAGACTGGCGGAACACCAGATTCACCAATACCCCGCCCAGCGCACCGATGGCTCCGGCCACCCCGATGAGGGCTCCGGACAGCCTGGTCGACTCGCGCATGGTTTCGGTCGGCTCCGCTCCGGCGTCGATCTGCAATTGCCCCTTGGCCTTGAAGATGGCCGGGATCATCTTGTAGGTGGAGCCGTTTCCTACACCGGAGAAGATGAACAGGGCGATGAACCCGACCAGATACAGGGGCAGCGACTTCTGCAGCGCCGCAATCAGCACCAGGCCCGCGCCGAGCGCCATGGCGATGAAATTGAAGAACGTAACCCTGGAACCACCGAACCTGTCGGCGAGCTTGCCGCCGTAGGGCCGTACCACCGAACCCAGGAGGGGCCCGAGAAAGGTCAGGTAGGCAGCTTTGACCGGGGTGGCGAACGTAGACTTGAACTGCACCTGCAATACCTGTCCGAAGGCGAATCCGAACCCGATGAAGGAACCAAAGGTTCCGATGTACAGCAGCGCGATGACCCAGGTGTGCTTGTCCCGGCAGACGCGGCGCATCGCTCCCTTCGCATTGGCGGCGATTGACAGATTGTCCATCGTCACTGCGGCGCCCAACGCCGCGAGCACGATCAGCGGGATGTAGATCGCCACCATTATCCGCGGGTGCGAGGCGCCGGCAGTGGAAAGCACCAGCAGACCGACCAGCTGCACCACGGCGACACCGAGGTTCCCCCCACCGGCGTTCAACCCCAGGGCCCAGCCCTTCAACCGCTGCGGATAGAAGGCGTTGATGTTCGTCATCGACGACGCGAAGTTCCCACCGCCCACACCCGCGACCGCCGAGGCGACCAGCAAGGTGGAGTAGGAAACGCCCGGTGAAAGCACGACGGCGATGAAAACGGTTGGAAGCAACAACAGCAGCGCGCTGAAAATGGTGAAATTCCGCCCGCCGAATTTGGCCACCGCGAATGTGTACGGCAGCCGTAGAAGTGCCCCGACCAGGGTGGGCACCGCCGTCAGCAGAAACTTTCCGGCAGGGTCGATGTGATATAGCGGGCCCAGGAAGAGCACCAACACCGACCACAGACTCCAGACGGAGAAGCCGATGTGTTCGGAGAGCACCGAGAACAGCAGGTTCCGCCGAGCGATCACCGCGCCGGTTGCGTCCCAGAACTCCCGGTCCTCGGGACGCCAGTCGTCGATCCAGCGCTTGCCCCTGGTCGGCTTCGGGCCGGCCAACCCGCCCGGTGCGTCGTCGATATCAATGGTCGAGCTCATGGAGCACTCCTCGTCGTTTGCTGGTAAATGCTCGAATCGGGCGTCCTACCGGCCATCGGCGCCGGCCGAGATCAGGCGCCCGCCGGCGCCGGTCGACGCGGCGAGATGACGATCTGACCGGCTTCATCGACGGTGACCGGCCAGACGTCCAGGTTGGGCTGTCCCGTCGTGGAACATCCGGTGGCCAGTTCGAAAGCGTTGAGATGCAAGGGACACAGCACGACCGAGTTGTCGATCTGACCGTCCGCTATGGGACCACCGCGGTGCGGGCACACTGCCGACACGGCATGGACCCGGCCATTTCGCAGCCGAAAAACCGCCACCTGGTTTCCCTGCACGTCGAACGCCCTTCCCTCGCCGGCCGGAATCTGATCGACCGGCCCGAGCATCACCTGCTCGGCTGCCGCCCCGCTCACCGCCGCCCCGCTCACCGCCGCCCCGCTAACCGCCGCCCCGCTCACTGCCGCACCGGAACGCGTGGCAGTACTTCCAAGGGAAGCGAGGTACGGAACTGTCCGCTGGTGATAGGTTCCGCCCGCTCCCGCCATGGATCACGGTAGGCGGCAACCGACTCATCGAGAGCAGCGTCGAGATCAGCTGCCAGCCCTTCACTGTCGTCGACCACCACGGCCCGCAGATGCTCGATACCCATTCGGGGCACGAAGGCGTAGGTGCGTTCCAGCCACTTCGCATTCTGTCGGTAGTACTGCATGAATCGGCCGGTCAGGATCATCACCGACTCGGTGCTGTCGACGGTCGCCAGCAGGTCGCCCTTCCGGATGTGCGCGCCGGCGGCGCCGCCGACGTAGATCTCCCAGCGGCCACCTTCGACGGCGACCACACCCACGTCCTTGCAGAGTGATTCGGCGCAGTTACGTGGGCATCCGGAAACGGCCAGCTTGAGCTTCGCCGGGGATTCCAGGCCTTGGAACTTCGTCTCGATAGCAACTCCGAGCCCGGTGGAGTCGCCGACCCCGAACCGACAGAAGTCGCTGCCCACACAGGTTTTGACGGTCCGGAAGCTCTTGCCGTACGCGTACCCGGACGGCATGTCCAGATCGGCCCAGACAGCGGGCAGGTCTTCCTTGCGGATTCCCAGGAGGTCGATGCGTTGCCCGCCAGTGAGTTTCACCAGCTTCACGTCGTACTTCTCGGCGACATCGGCGATGCGGCGCAATTGTTCGGGGCTGGTCACACCGCCCCGCATCTGCGGTACGACCGAGAAAGTGCCGTCCCGCTGGATGTTGGCATGGACCCGATCGTTGATGAAACGAGCGTCCCGCTCGTCGACGTACTCGCCGGCCCACATCATCTTCAGCAGTGACGCCAGTCCCATTTTGGACTTCGCGTCTTCCTGACCTTTCGGCGCCAATGTCGCGAACACCTCCGACACCGACTTCAAGCCCCGCTCCCGGATCGCGGCCATCAGCACCGGCTTGTCCATCGGAATGCCGGGTACGTACCAATTCGCCGCCGGATCGACCTGCACCGTGTCACCGGCCGCCCACTCCACGATCTGGCAGACCAGGGTCTTGCACGAGCCGCAGCCCTTGCCTGCCCTCGTCTTGTCCATCACGGCGGCGACGGACTTGCATCCCCCTTCGACGGCATGCACCAGTGCACCCTTGGTGACGCCGTTGCAATTGCACACCTGCGCGTCGTCGTCGAGTTCCCCGGCCCCGACCGCCGCTGCCGGGCCGGCGATGTCGAACATCATCTCGAGGCGTTCCGCCGGCAGCGGCAGGCCCCGATCGAACGCCTGCATCAGGAAGGCGACCTTGGTGGTATCACCCAGAACTGTTGCTCCGATCAACTTCTCGTCCCGGATGACGAGTGACTTGAAGACACCCTTTTTCGGCTCGGAAAACACCAGATGCTCATCGGTGTCCCGCTCCGGACCCTTCAAGCCCATCGAGGCGACGTCCACGCCGGCGACCTTGAGCTTGGTCGCCGTGCGGGAACCGTGATAGCTCGCGTTCAGATTCTTGCCGGTCACGTGGTCCGCGAGCACGGTCGCCTGCTCCCAGATCGGCGCTACCAACCCGTAGACCTCGCCGCGGTGTTGCACGCACTCACCAACTGCATACACGTCGTCGTCGTCCATCGTGCGCATCTGATCGTCCACGACGATCGCGCGTTCGACGGTGAAACCACTGGTGAGGGCGAGTTCGACGTTCGGTCGGATGCCGGCTGCCACGACCACCATGTCGCACAGGATCTGCGGGTGCTCCAGCAACCAGATGCCCGTTACCTTATCCTCCCCGAGAATGGCCGTTGTCCTGGCCTTGACGTGCACCTCGATGCCGAGCTGCTCGACGCTGCGCCGCAGGATCTCCCCGGCCTCCGGGCCGACCTGCGCGTTCATCAGATGAGGTCCGGCGTGTACGACGTCGACCTGCAGGCCGTAGGCCTGGAGGCCACGAGCAGCTTCCAGGCCGAGCAGCCCGCCACCGATCACCACCGCCCGCCGGTGATGCTCGTGCTGGGCGTATTCGACCATTGCTCTGGTGTCGTCGATGGTGCGGAAAGCGAAGACGCCCGGCTTGTGCAGGCCGTTGTCGAGCTCTAGCCCCTCCATCGCCGGCATGAAGGAATAGCTGCCGGTGGCGATGATCAGCACGTCGTACGGCGTGATCGAGGTCTTGCCGAGTTTGTCCACGGCATGAACGAGTTTTGCGAAGCGGTCGATGCGGGTGACCTTGCAACCCGAGTTCAAAGTGATGCCGTTGTCGGCGTACCACCCGATGGTGTTGAGGAAGATGTCCTTGTCGTGCTCGTCCCCTGACAGCACGTGCGAGAGCATGATCCGGTTGTAGTTGCCGTACGGCTCCTCGCCGAACATGGTGATCGCAACCGCTCGGCGCCAACACGTTCCAGGATTTCCTCGACCGTCCTGGCGCCGGCCATGCCATTGCCGACGACCACCAGACGGCGACGGCCGCCCGGATCGGCGGCGGTCGCGCTGTCCCGCGAGAGGGTGGCTGTCATCAGATCTCCACCAGGCCAAGGTCGATGATCACCGCTCCTTGCAGGCCGTCAGGGGCCGCCAGATACAGCTCCGCGACTGATCCGGATTCCAAGTCCTCCACCACTCGCAGCGGCACATGGCAATCGGACTTGGCGCCCATCGGGAAGTAGCGCGCTGGAACGCCGTCCTTCATCAGCACCATCGTGACCAGTTCTTCGCTGGTGTTGCCGCCCCGGAAATACAACGCCTGGGCGAGGGCGCCGTCCGGCACCACATAGGACAGGGCCGGATCCAGCGCGACGGGCTTGTCGACGCCCTCCCCCCGGAAATGGAATATTCCTTGCAGGAAACGATTCTGGCTGGGCATATTGCTGTCCTTTCTGCGGTGCGACAGGCTTCGGCCGACCCGGGCAAAATTTGTCGCGGGCTCCGGTTCGAAGTCCGGAAGGCTGGGAAGTACGACCGGCCGGAGTGGCAGGGATGCGGAACGGGTGGTGAGTAGATGGTCGTCATCGGCGCCGCCCACGCGTTCGGCTGTGGCCGCGCAGGCTTTGAAAGCGGGCATCCTGGACGCCGGATCGAGGGTGGCGTCGGTCAACGCATTTGCACTGGATGCGCCGCCGAAATGAAAGGGGACGAAGAGGGTGTCGCGTCGGATGTCGTCCCCCACCTGGGCCCGGAAGTTCGCCTTGCCCCGCCGGGTTCGAACCGAGACGATGTCGCTCGTTTCGATGCCCAATCGACGACCGAGATCGGAATGCATCTGCACCGTCGGGCCGGTGTGCGACAGCGAATCGATGCGCCGCGTCTGATTCCCACTCTGGTATTGCGCCAAGGTCCGGCCGGTGGTGAGCACATAGGGAAATTGCCGGTCGGGAAGCTCCGCCGGCTCCAGATGGTCGACCGGAAGAAACCGGGCACGGCCGTCCGGAGTGGGAAATCGCTCCAGGAACATCCGGGGGGTTCCGGGGTGGTCGACCGCGGGGCAAGGCCAGAAGACGCCCTGTTCGGCATCGATGCGCTCGTAGCTGATGCCCGCGTAGTCGGCGATGCCGCCTGCACTCGCCCGTCGTAGTTCGTCGAACACCACCCTGGGGACGTCCGAGAAGTACTTGCCGCGGCCCAGTCGGTCCGCCAGTGCGGTGAGCATCTGCAGGTCGTCCAGGACCCCGTCCGGCGGAGTCATCGCGCGACGGCGGTGCAGGACCCGCCCCTCCAGGTTCGTCATAGTGCCCTCTTCTTCGGCCCATTGGGCCGTTGGCAGCACCACGTCGGCCATCGCCGCCGTTTCGGACAGGAAGATGTCCGAGACCACCAGCAGGTCAAGAGCTGCCAGTCGGGCCGCAACCCTGTTGGCGTCGGGAGCGGACACGACGATGTTGGACGCGAGGACCAGCAACACCCTGACGCCGCCGTCCGTTCCCAGCCGGTCGAGCATTTCGAACGCAGACAGTCCCGGCTGGGGCAGGTCATCCGGATCGATCCCCCAGACGCCGGCGACATGAGCGCGGGCCTTGGGATCGTCGAGTTTTCGGTAACCGGGCAGCTGGTCTGCTTTCTGCCCGTGTTCCCGGCCTCCTTGGCCGTTGCCCTGGCCGGTGACGGTGCCGTAGCCCGACCCAGGGCGGCCGGGAAGGCCCAGTGCCAGAGCCAGATTGATGTACGCCTGGGCCGTATCGGAGCCGTTGCGGTGCTGTTCGGCGCCGCGCGCCGTGAGAATCATGGCCGATTCGGCATTCGCGAGACTCCGTACGACCGCACGCATCTGGTCCACCGGAACGCCGGTGATCCGCTCCACCCGATCCGGCCAGTACGACGAGACCCGTTCCAGCACCGAGGCGAAACCCGTGGTCCGGGTGGCGATGTAGTCGTCGTCGAGCAGATTTTCCCGTTCGGCGATGTGCAACAACCCGTTGGCCAGGGCCAGGTCCGTGCCCGGTCGGGCCGCTAGGTGCAGTGCCGCGCCGGCAGCCGTCGCAGTGCGACGCGGGTCGACGACCATGTGCACGGCGCCCTTCGTGCGACCGGCGTCGAAGTACTGCATGGCAGGCGGCATGGTGTCGGCCGGATTCGAGCCGACGAGCAGAACCGCAGCAGCATCAGCGATGTCGGACAGCGGGAACGGCAGGCCGCGGTCGACGCCGAAGGCCCGGTTGCTCGCCGTCGCAGCGGAGGACATGCAGAACCGGCCGTTGTAGTCGATGGCAGAGCTGCGCAGGGCAACCCGGGCGAACTTGCCCAACAGATAGGCCTTCTCGTTGGTCAGGCCACCGCCTCCGAAACAGCCGACGCCGTCACGCCCGTACTGCTGCTGCGCCTTCGTGATGCCGGTGGTGACCCGGTCCAGCGCCTCGTCCCAGGTGGCCGGCCGCAGCGGGCTGGTCCGATCCCCGGCCACCGTGCGCACCAGCGGCGTCAGGAGCCGATCGGGGTGGTCGAGCAGGCTGGTGGCGGTCCAGCCCTTGGAGCACAGTCCCCCCCGATTGGTCGGGAAGTCCTCCTGCGGCAGCAACGTCGACCTGCGGGCACCGGCTGTCACGCTGACCCCGCATTGCAGGGAGCAATACGGACAATGCGTGAGGGTGGCAGTGCTCACGGTTCTGGTTCTCCTTCCTGCTCACGGGATCGACGTTCGGCCGGGTGGGAATTGCTGCGGGCCTTCGACCACCACAGTCGCCGCTGTTGAAAACGGGGCCATATCACCGCGATTACCGACCCGTTCCGTTCCCCGCACAGCCGGAACCGATTGGTCGTGAGGCCGAGGACATCTCGCGTTCACCGCTGGATCATCTGACTGGAACGACCGGCGCGTTCCGGGCAATGACCGGGAGATTCCGCGCGCCAGCTGTATTGCGCAGTTCACACAACGGAAGCGCAACGGTGACCAAAGCGAGTCAGAGTGGAAGGATGGAAACGACCGATCGCCGTTCCAACAACCGCTGGGAGACTGCGCGTTGAATGCTGCGCAGATCATCCCCGAGGTCGGCCCGCTGGCGGGATTCTCCGTCGGTCTGACCGCCGCCAGGCGCCGCGAGGAGTTCGGCGCTGCTCTGCAACGCCGCGGCGCCACGGTGATGTACGGCCCGGCGATCGAGATCGTCCAGGTGGACGACGACGACGCCCTGCGGAGCGTCACCCAGAGCTGCATCGAGCAGCCTCCGGACATCGTGGTCGCGACAACAGGTATCGGCTTCCGCGCCTGGATCGAAGCGGCCGACGGCTGGGGAATCGGCGAGGAGCTGCTCGCGCGCATGCGCAGCGCAACGCTGCTGGCGCGGGGCCCGAAGGCGCGGGGAGCGATGCGAGCGGCGGGTCTGTCCGGCGAATGGTCGCCGGAGTCCGAGTCCTCGACGGAGGTTCTGGAACGGCTGCTGACAATGGATCTACGAGGCCGCCGGATAGCGATCCAGTTGCACGGCGAACCGCTGCCCGACCTGGTGCAGGCACTTCGTGAGGCAGGCGCGACCGTGGTCGAGGTACAGCTCTACCGCTGGCAACCGCCTGCCGACACCGGTCCACACCTTCGGTTGTGCCGAGCGGCGGCGGACGGCTCGCTCGATGCCGTCGCCTTCACCAGCGCGCCGGCGGCCGCGAGTTTTCTGATGGCAGTTGCGGAGCTGGGTCTGACCGAGCAACTCCGCGCCAGGATGCAGCACCAGGTTCTGGCGTTCGCAGTCGGGCCGGTGACCGCGGCACCGTTGGATCGGGCCGGAATTCCGGTGATCCAGCCCGATCGGGCCCGGTTGGGTTCGTTGATCCGCGAGATCGTCGCCCAGATCCCGCTTCGCCGCACCCGCCGGCTGTTGGTCGCCGGCGAACGCCTGGAGATTCGTGGCCACGCAGTGCTGGTGAACGACTCCGCGCTGGCGCTGCCGCCGACATCGATGGCTCTGCTGGAAAAGCTCACCCTCCATCCCGGACAGGTGGTCAGCCGGGCCGAGCTGGCAACGGCGATGCCCGGCTCGAGCACCGACGAGCACGCGGTGGAAATGGCGATCGGCCGGCTGCGTACCTCACTGGGAAGTGCCCGCATGGTGCAGACAGTCGTCAAGCGCGGCTATCGGATCGCCTTCGACCCGGAGCGCGGCCAACCCTGAATGCTCCGCTCCGGACGCAATTGCTGGCCATTCAGGCCTCGCTGAGCCAACGGTCGACCTCCTGGTTGCCGAATTTGCCACCTGGGTCGTACCGGTCGGCCAGCGCACAGAAATCCGACATCCGCGGATAGAGCTCCGCGAGCGTCGTTGGATCGGTGGTGAACACCTTGCCCCAGTGCGGGCGCGCCTGGAACGGTGCCAATTGCCGCTCGATCGCGGCGACCACCGGCAACACCGCGGCGACGTCCGGCACCCAGGTGAAATGGAAGGCAACACAATCGCGGCCACTGCTGGGACTGAGCCACATCTCGTCGCTGGCCACGGCACGGATCTCACCGATCTGCAACTGCGCTGCGATCTGATCCCGTATCTCCGACAGCGCGGCCCACGCGGCCGCGGCACACTCCAGCGGCAACAGATATTCGGTCTGCAACTCGCGACCGCTGCTCGGGGTGAAGGCCATCCGGAAATGAGGTAACCGCTCGTTCCACGGTCCGGGCACACCCAGCTGCGGCGTGGCATTGTTCGCCGGCATACCCGGCACCGGGTTCAGCTCGACCGCCGCCGTCCGGCCGCCCCACTTGTCCGAACCGGACTCTGCCTCCAGTCCGCTCCCAACCTCCAGTCCGCTCCCAACAGATCCTGCATCGACTCGCCGCTTGAGCCATATCTGGGCACTGCGTCCCCGAGCCCAGGAGGTGAAGACACTGACGCTATACGCGGCGGAGAGCATGTCCAGCAGGTCGGTACCGATTCGTTCGTCCGGCACGTCCTCGACAACGGTTTGGGCCACCTCGAACCCCGCCACAACGCGCAGCGTGAGGTCCGTGACGATTCCGAGCCGGCCGAGGGCGAGCACGCTCCCGAGGAATTCGTCGCCAGCGCCCTCACGGCTCACGCTCACGAGGTCTCCGGACGGCGCCACCATGGTGAACGCCTCGACCGCCGTCGCCAGATTCGGATTGCCGACCCCCGAGCCGTGGGTGCCGGTCGCACACGCGCCGGCCACCGAGATGTGCGGTAGCGAACCGGTATTGAACAGAGCCAGTCCGGCAGCGCTCAGGCTGCCGCCGACCTCGCCGTAGCGGGTGCCCCCACTCACCAGGACCCGCATGCCGGCCGAATCGATCTCGACCCGATGCGGCAGAGCAGCGACGGAGACGAGATCACCGACCGTATCGGCGATTCGATTGAAGGAATGACCCGTTCCCAGCGCTCGAACCGACGAGCTGCGCGCCACCAGTTGCTGCACCTGGGCCACCGTTGCCGGACGATGGACGCGCTGCGCGCTGAAGGTGATGTTGCCGGCCCAATTGGTGGTCAATGGTCACATCTTTTCGCTTGCTCCGGTTGGACACATCTTCGATCGAACGTAGCGGGTCTGCTGCATACCAGTACTCCGGCATGGGTGATCACCCCCCGAACAGCCAGCTGCGCCCGGCTGGTGGACCGGGCCGGAGGCCGTCGGCAATCCCCGGGATCAGGAACTGCTCCAGGATATCCGTGCATCGAGCCGGTACCGCTGGGCCACAGAGGCGGTTCCGTACCCGCTCGGGCCGGCTCAGGCCGCATGGTCAGGCTGCGTGTTCAGGCCGCATGGTCAGGCTGCATGGTCAGGGCCGCGTGGTCAGGCAGTGTGGTCAGGCCGCATGGTCAGGCTGCATCGTCAGGCCGCATGGTCACCGAGGCAGGTTCGGACTGGACCGTGGACGACCTCCCGTCGTCATGCACCCGCCCGGCTTCGACACCGCCCCTGCAATAGGTTCGGCACCTGGGTGCCCTACCATCTCGCCAACACCCGGCTCGCGTTCGGCTCGACCGCACTCCACCACCGAGAAGGAGACCTGCTGTGACGGCTACCCCTGATCTGAATGCTGACGAGAAGCACCTTGCCGAACTCGGCTACACCCAGGAGCTCAACCGTTCCTGGTCCGGCTTCTCAAACTTCGCCATCTCGTTCTCGATCATCTCGATCCTGGCGGGTTGCTTCACCTCGTTCGGTCTGGGTTGGAACAACGGTGGCCCCGCGGCCGTCGCGTGGGGCTGGCCCATCGTGTCCGCGTTCATCCTGATCATCGGGGTGTGCATGTCGGAGCTGGTGTCCGCCTATCCGACCTCGGGTGGCATCTACTGGTGGGCCAGCAGGTTGGGCGGTCCGAAGGCGGGTTACTACACCGGATGGTTGAACCTGATCGGCCTGATCGCGATCGTGGCCTCGGTGGCCTACGGCTGCGCCACGTTCCTCGACCTGACGCTCAGCACCTTCAGCAAGAATTATCTGAACAGCTACAGCCTGACCCGGGTCTTCATCACCTTCCTGATCATCCTGGCCGTCGCTGCCGTGATCAACATCTTCTCCAGCCACCTACTCGCCGTGATCAACAATGTCTCGGTCTGGTGGCATGTATTCGGCGCTGCTGCTGTGGTGCTGATCTTGTTCATCGTTCCGGCGCACCATGCCAGCTTCCATGACGTCTTCGCCAAGACGATCAACAACAGCGGTATCTTCTCCGGCAGCACCTCCGGCGCTGGTTGGCTTTTCTTCGTCCTGCCCATCTCGGCGATCCTGACCCAGTACACGATCACCGGGTACGACGCCTCGGCTCATCTGTCCGAGGAGACCAAAAGTGCTGCGGGCGCCGCCGCCAAAGGTATCTGGCGATCGATCTTCTACTCCGCGATCGGCGGCTGGATCCTGCTGCTGGCCTTCCTTTTCGCAGTGCAGAACTCGGACGACGTATCCAAGGGCGGCGGCGCTGTGTCGGTCATCTTCAACCAGGCGATGAGTTCCTCCTGGGTCGGGATCGTGCTGCTTATCTCCACCGCCGGCCAATTCTTCTGCGCCGTGGCCTGCATGACCAGTTCCTCCCGCATGCTCTTCGCGTTCAGCCGGGATCGCGCCGTCCCCGGCTGGCGGCTGTGGTCGAAATTGAACAAGAACAGGGTGCCGGCCAACGGTGTCGTGCTCTCCGCCGTCGTTGCCGCACTCATCACTTTGCCCGCACTGGTGGCGGTTGACATCAACGGAGCGCCGAGCCCGGTGGCCTTCTTCGCCGTCGTCTCGATCGGCGTCGTCGGGCTGTATCTGGCGTTCGCGGTGCCGATCTTCTTCCGCTGGCGCGCCGGAGACGCGTTCAAGGTCGGCAGCTGGAATTTGGGCCGGCACTACAAATGGCTGGCGCCGATCGCATTGATCGAAATCGTTGTCACGTCGATCATCGCGCTCTTCCCGACCTCGCTGGGCGGCATGCCGTGGGATCCGAGCTTCGCCTGGAAATTCGTCAACTACACGCCATTGCTGGTCGGCGGGGTGCTGATCCTGCTGTGGATCTTCTGGCACCTTTCTGTCAAGAAGTGGTTCACCGGGCCGATCAACCAGCTGAACCCATCCGCCGCTACCGAGCCCGAGTACCCGGTCCAGTATTGACACTGCCATTCCCAGGGAGCTTGTCCGATACCCAGGGCTGTTCCACCGCATAGTGTTTCCAAGTCACCGCAATCCCGCTACTCCGGCCGAAGAAAGGTACTGGCGTATGCCTGACCATCCCCGCAATCCGCGTTTGCTGAGCGTCGATGCCCTCACCGAGATGATTGCTGGGGGCGAGATCGACACGGTGGTGGTCGCCTTCACCGATATGCAGGGCCGGTTACAGGGCAAACGCTTGCATGCACCATATTTTGTCGACGAAGTTCTGGCCCATGGCACCGAGGGGTGCAACTACCTGCTGTCGGTCGACGTCGATATGAACACCGTGGCGGGCTATGAGATGTCCTCCTGGGAAAAGGGCTACGGCGACATGGTTTTCGCGTTGGATCTGGATACGATCCGGTTGCTGCCACACCTACCGGGGTCGGTGATGATCCAGACGGACCTCACCTGGTTGGACGGCGAGTTGGTCAATCAATCGCCGCGGTCGATCCTGAAAGCGCAGCAGACCAGGGCGGCCGGTGCGGGCTTCGCCGCCTTCGCGGGCACCGAACTCGAATTCATCGTCTTCAACGACACCTACGAGGAAGCCTGGGATGCCGGTTATCAGAACCTGACGCCGGCGAACCAGTACAACGTCGATTATTCGATCCTGGGAACCACCCGCGTCGAGCCGCTGCTCAGGGACATCCGGAACACGATGTACGCCGCCGGGCTGACCGTCGAGTCGGCCAAGGGCGAATGCAATCTCGGGCAACACGAGATCGCATTCCGATTCGAGGAGGTGCTGGCGGCGGCCGACAATCACTCGGTCTACAAGAACACCGCGAAGGAGATCGCCGAACAGCACGGACGCTCGCTGACCTTCATGGCAAAGTTCAACGAGCGGGAGGGCAACTCCTGCCACATCCACCTCTCGCTTCGGGCCAGTGACGGTTCGTACGTCTTCTGGGACGACAAGCAGAACACCAGAACGCCGCTGTACGAACATTTCATTGCCGGCATTCTGGCGACCATGCAGGAGTTCACTCTGCTCTACGCGCCGAACATTAATTCCTACAAGCGGTTCGCGCAGGGGTCGTTCGCACCGACGGCGGTGGCATGGGGGCAGGACAATCGGACCTGCTCCGTGCGGCTGGTCGGGCACGGCCCGTCGGCTCGATTGGAGAACCGTTTGCCTGGCGGCGATGTCAACCCCTATCTGGCAATCGCAGCGATGCTGGCCGGTGGTCTGTACGGCGTGGAGAACGAGTTGCCGCTGGAGGAGGCGCTGGTGGGTAACGCCTACACCTCCGGTAAGCCGACGGTACCGACGAATCTGCGGGCCGCTCGCGATCTGTTCGCCGCCTCCGCGATCGCCAGGGCAGCCTTCGGGGACGACGTCGTCGACCACTATGTGCACGCCGCCGACACGGAGCTGACCGCGTTCGAATCGGCGATCACCGATTGGGAACTGCGTCGCGGATTCGAAAGGTTCTGAAACCGATGCCGTCCCAGCACCAGATCACGCAGCCTCCGCCCTACGCCGGTCCCCTCAGCGGGGAGGGCGGCACCACGACGCTCGTGGACCCGGCCACCGGCGTCCAACTCATGTCGCTGCCGCGGGCGTCATTGGCCGAGACCGACCGGGCCATCGTGGCCGCGCACGCCGCCTTTCCTGCCTGGAGGGCCATCTCGCCTGGCGATCGCGCCCGGCTGCTCCGCCGATTCGCGACGGTCGTCGAAGATCATGTTCCGGAGCTGGCGGATCTCGAGGTCCGCAACTCCGGTCATACCATCGGTAACGCCACCTGGGAAGCAGGAAACGTCCGGGACGTCCTGAATTACTACTCGGCAGCGCCGGAGCGCTTGTTCGGCCGGCAGATCCCGGTGCCGGGCGGCGTGGACATCACCTTCCACGAGCCATTGGGAGTCGTCGGCATCATCGTGCCGTGGAACTTCCCGATGCCCATCGCCGGCTGGGGTTTCGGTCCCGCGCTGGCGGCAGGCAACACCGTGGTGCTCAAGCCGGCCGAGGTCACCCCGTTGACTGCGCTCAGGCTGGCCGAGCTGGCGTTGGAAGCGGGTCTCCCGGAGGGCGTTTTCGCCGTTCTGCCAGGCCAGGGCTCGGTGGTGGGCGAACGGTTCGTCACACATCCGTTGGTACGCAAGGTCTGCTTCACCGGTTCCACGTCGGTCGGTAAGAAAGTCATGTCCGGAGCGGCCGAGCAGGTGAAGGCCGTGACGCTGGAATTGGGCGGCAAGAGCGCAAACGTCATCTTCGCGGACGCTGATCTGGACGTCGCTGCCGCGGCGGCGCCCGGCGCCGTTTTCGACAACGCCGGCCAGGACTGCTGCGCCCGTTCGCGAATTTTGGTGCAGCGCAGCGTGTATGAGAAGTTCCTCGGGCTGCTCGAGCCCGCGGTCAAGAACTTCCGCGTGCGTCGCCCGCCCGATCCCCAAGCCGAGATGGGCCCGCTGATCACGGCCGGGCAGCTGGCCTCGGTGGCTGCTTACGTCGACGGCACTGACATTGCCTTCACCGGAACAGTTCCCGAAGGTGCCGAGATCGAGAACGGCTTCTGGTATCCCCCGACGGTCGTCCTTCCTGCCTCTTCCCGGGACCGCATCTGGCGCGAGGAGGTGTTCGGTCCCGTCGTTGCCGTGCTGCCGTTCGAGGACGAAGCGGACGCTGTGACAATGGCGAACGACAGCGACTTCGGTTTGTCCGGTTCCATCTTCACCTCGGATGTCGGACGAGCACTCCGGGTGGCGCGCGGTATCGAGGCGGGAAATCTTTCCGTGAATTCGCATTCATCGGTGCGGTTCTGGACGCCGTTCGGCGGATTCAAACAATCCGGACTCGGTCGTGAACTCGGACCCGATGCTCCTGCCGCCTTCACCGAGGTGAAAAACGTATTTCTGGCAACCTGAGCGGACTTGACGATGAGCAATTTGCCGCGTCCATAACGTGATCCATGGCGGCCCACACCCCATAGATGTGCGCCGCACCAACGAAAGGAACCCTCGAACATCATGTCTGGTCGTCTTGCCGGCAAGGTCGCGGTCATCACCGGAGGCTGCTCGGGCCTCGGCCTGGCTACCGCCAGAAAGTTCGTCGCCGAGGGCGCGAAGGTGGTGATCGGCGACATCGACGATGTCCGCGGGCCGGGCGTTGCGGAGGAATTGGACGGCCGCTACCTGCATACGGACGTCACCGACCCAGACGGCGTGAACGCCCTGTTCGAGTTGGCCAAGAGAACGTACGGCAGGGTCGACATCGCTTTCAACAACGCCGGCATCTCGCCGCCCGAGGACGACTCGATCCTGACCACCGACCTGGCCGCCTGGCGAAAAGTTCAGGAAGTCAACCTGACGAGTGTCTATCTGTGCTGCAAGGCGGCCCTGCCGTACATGATCGAGCAGGGCAAAGGTTCGATCATCAACACGGCCTCTTTCGTCGCCGTGCTCGGTGCGGCCACATCGCAGATCTCCTACACCGCCTCGAAAGGCGGCGTGCTGGCGATGAGCCGGGAACTGGGCGTCCAATTCGCACGCAAGGGCATCCGGGTCAATGCACTGTGCCCCGGTCCGGTGAACACCCCGCTGCTGCAGGAGCTCTTCGCCAAGGACCCGGAACGGGCCGCCCGCCGGCTCGTGCACATCCCGATGGGCCGGTTCGGTGAGCCGGACGAAATCGCCAATGCCGTGCTGTTTCTCGCATCCGACGAGAGCAGCTTCATCACGGCCTCGCAATTCCTGGTGGACGGCGGGATCTCCGGCGCCTATGTGACCCCGCTGGACTGATCTGACGGCCTGCACCTGGAGACAAGCGATCTGACACCGGGTCGCGGTCTATCTGAGCAACCGATCCCGCACCAGGAGGAACCCCGTGGCCACAATGCCCGTCATCGGCATCAGCACGTACCGGGAACCGGCCAGTTGGCTTACCTGGTGCGAGGTTCCGGCGGTTCTGCTACCGGCGCGGTACGTCGACGCAGTGCGGGCGGGCGGTGGCATTCCGGTCCTGCTGCCGCCCGTCGGACCGGGCGACGACGTCAGCGAACTGGTGCGCCGACTCGACGGCCTGGTGATCGCCGGCGGGGCGGACGTCAATCCGGCTCGCTACGGCGAACATCCGCATGAACGGACGTCGGGGTGGCGTGACGACCGCGATGTGTCCGAGTACGCGCTGCTGGACGCGGCGGAGGATCTCGGCCTGCCGGTGCTCGGCATCTGCCGGGGAATGCAACTCATGGCCGTTCGAGGCGGGGGTCGCCTGCACCAACACGTTCCTGATCTGGTCGCCAACGACACGCACTCTCCTGGGCCGGCCCTGTACGGCCCGATCGAGGTTTCCGTCGTGCCGGGCACCAGACTCGCCGGCATCGTCGGGAGGGAGCTCGTCGCGCGCTGCCATCACCATCAGGCGGTGGCCGAACATCCGGGATTCGTCATCAGCGGGCGGGCGCCGGACGGCACCGTGGAAGCGATCGAAGCGGAGACCGACCGATTCCAAGTCGCCGTCCAGTGGCACCCGGAAACCGACACCGACATCCGACTGTTCGAAGCCCTTGCCCGGGCTGCGGACTGAGCACACGCTGTCGCCGTTACCGAGGACTTCCAACCGACAACCTCCAACCGACAACTTTAGAACCGAGCACCTACAACCGGGACTTCCAACCGGCGGCTGCGGCGACCCTCTGCTTGGCCAGCCCGCCCCGTAGTACCGGCTCGTTCCCGCAGTGCAATCCCTCGTCGCCGCCACGCCATCCGTCGTTCCCGCAGTGCAATCCCTCGTTCCCGCAGTGCCATCCGTCGTTCCCACAGTGCCGTCCCTCGCTCCCGCAGCGCAATCCCTCGTTCCCGCAGCGCAATCCGTCGTTCCCGCAGTGCAATCCGTCGTTCCCGGCTGCGATCCACAGGCCCCGGTCGTTGGGCGGCCGCCGGCACCGGACAGGATCGAGCCATGGATTTCACAGCGCTGACAACCGCCGCTCAAGAGCGGCTGGATCCGCTCGCCTGGGACTATTACGCAGGCGTCGCCGGGGGCGACCCGGATACAGATGCTGACGCTTGGAAACGACTGTGGCTGGTGCCGCGGGTGCTGCGAGGGCTCAGGTCGGTGGACGCGTCACTCGTTCTGGGCGGCGCTGCCGTTCGGACACCGATCATGATCGCTGCCACCGCTGCACACGGGCTTGCGCATCCTGACGGCGAACTGGCAACCGCGAAAGGCGCCGCGGCTGCTGGAGCGTTGATGGTCTATTCCAGTTCTGCAGCCGTCGAGGTCACCGACTTCGGCGCAGGGGCCGCCTGCCCCTGGTGGGCGCAGGTCTACCTGATGAAGGATCGTGCCAGAAGCGATGACTACATAGCTCGTTGCGCCGCTGCCGGCGCACAAGCACTCGTGCTGACCGTCGACAACACCGGAACTCTCAGCGACGCGCCGTTTCGGCTGGCCGGCAGGAACGGCATGACGGCCATCCCTGGAAATTTCCCCGGATTGACCTGGGACCAGATGTCGGCGCTGATCGATCCGGATCTGCGGCCGGAACACATCGCCGAGGTGGCCGCTGCTTCCGGCCTGCCGGTACACGTGAAAGGGGTACTGCATCCGGATGACGCAGTGGCTGCCGCGGAAGCCGGTGCGGCCGGAATAGTGGTGTCCAACCACGGCCGCAGACAGGTTGCCGGCGTCGTTCCGACAGCCGTCATGCTGCCCGAAGTAGTTGCGGCGCTTGCCGGGCGGGTACCGGTGATGGTGGACGGCGGCATATCCTCGGGCGTCGATGTGCTGCGCGCAATGGCGCTCGGGGCCGCGGGTGTCGGCGTCGGAAGGCCGGTGCTGTGGGCCCTGGCGACAGCCGGCAGCGCCGGCGTGGCCGACATGTTGAACACTCTCACGGCCGAGCTTCGGCAAGCCATGGCTGCCGTCGGCGCGGGCTCCCTGGACGCCGTCGACCGGAGCATCGTGCGTTTGTCTGGCTGAGTGTTCCGGGTCGTCGTTATCACCCTCTGGCTCAGCTACTTACCACCGGCGCTCCCGAGGTGTTGACCGGAACCTCGCGGGGTTGTGCATTCTGTCGTCCGACCTGCGCGTCGCTGGACAACTTGCCGTTCGCTGACAGCGTGCACTTCGCTAGACGGAGCACTTCGCCGACAGGGTGCGCTGGTTAGGGTGCGCTCCGGACAGGGTGCCTCGTTGATCAGGGTGCACTTCGCCGGACAGTGTGCTTCGCCGGACAGCTTGGTCAGGTGCATCTGCCCCCGCAGCCCCTGCGCGTGTGCCACGCTTGAACTCGTGCGTATGCAATTCGCGACTGGCCCAGATCCGACCGATCTCCTGACCCTGCCGTGGTCGACCCCGTTGGAGGACTGGCCGAAGGAGAAGCTGGTCAGTCTGCCGCGGGGAATCTCGCGGCACGTCGTGCGGTTCGTGCGGATCGGCGGAATCGTCTACGCGATCAAGGAGATCAGCCAGGGTCTGGCCGAGCGTGAGTACGGGTTGTTGCGCGACCTGGCGAAGTCGGGCATTCCGGTGGTGCAGGCGATCGGAGTGGTCGCGAACCGCACCACTCCGAGTGGTGAACCGCTCGACGCGGCCCTGGTCACCAAACACCTGCGGTTCTCCCTCCCCTACCGGGCGTTGTTCTCCAGGCGTCTCGACGCCGACCTGGAGCCGAAATTGCTCGACGCGCTTGCCGAATTGTTGGTCCGCCTGCACCTCGTCGGTTTCGCATGGAAGGACTGCTCGCTTTCGAACACCCTGTTCCGCCGGGACGCCGGGGCGCTGGCGGCATACCTGGTCGATGCGGAGACGGGGGAGATGCGGCCGAGCCTGTCGAATGGCCAGCGCCAGCAGGATCTGGACATTGCAGAGACGAATCTGGCTGGGGAACTGTTGGACCTGCAAATGTCCGGGCTGCTGTCGGAGTCCGTTGATCCGTTGGCCACGGCTGTATCGGTGATCGACAAGTACGAGCATCTGTGGGCGGAGTTGACGCAGCCTCAGACCTTGGGCGAGGACGAGTGGTGGCGGGTCGAGCAGCGATTGCGTCGTCTCAACGACCTCGGCTACGACGTGGCGCAGATCCAGATCGACGAAAAGGACGGTGACCCGCACGTCCTGATGCAGACCCAGGTGGTCGAGGCGGGGCATCACCGGCGGCGGATGTTCAACTTGACCGGCTTGGACATGCAGGAGAATCAGGCGCGTCGGGTACTCAACGATCTCGACTACTACCGGTCCAAGGCAGTGATGCCCGAAACCGAGGTGGACGAGGACACCGTTGCCCGGCACTGGGTGAGCGATGTCTTCGAGCCGGTGTTGGAAGCGATCCCCGAGGAGCTTGCCGCGAAGTTGGAGCCGGCAGAGATATTCCACGAAGTACTCGAGCATCGGTGGTTCCTGTCCGAGGCCGCGGGTCGTGAGGTGTCCATTGAGGACGCGGTGAAATCTTATGTCGACAATGTGCTCCGTTTTCGACGCGACGAGCAGTCACTGCTCGATCCCGATCTCATGGGCAACGGCTTGATGAACGCAGATGAGGATTTCGAGAGCGCCGACGACGACCCCGATCAAGCCGACGAAGCCGACGACGACGCGGCTTGGGAGGCGGCCGCCCTGCGGTACGGCGGTTGAACTACACGGCGATTGAACGACACTGCGGTTAACGACACGGCGGTTGAACGACGCCGCCGGAGCCTGCTGCCAGCCCGGCACCCGCTGCGGTTCAGCGCAGCAGGAACTCGATGTGCATTGATCTCCAGCGCGTCCGGCTCTACACCGGGGCGATATCGTGTAATCAATGAACTGTCACCAGCAACCACAAACTTCTCGACGACCTTGCCGACAGCTCGTTCATTCACCGACAGGAGTGGTGACTTTGGTTCGAGCAGATCGGCATTTTGTGCGGAGCCCCTTCTACGAACACTGCTTGAACGACGAATACACGTGCGCTACCGACGGAAATTCCGCCGTTGAGTTCACACCGTTGCGTTGCCGACTGATTGCCCTGCTGAAAGGTTCGTCCTGATCACAACTCGGTTCGCACTCGCAGGCCCAGTCGGAGGCGGCAGTGGCGAGAGTGCGCTGCATTGATCTGCAGTTCGTCATCGTTCATAGCGCGATTCCCACGTACTTGGTCTCGAGATATTCCTCAATGCCTTCGGCCCCTCCTTCGCGCCCCAGACCGGATGCCTTGACGCCACCGAACGGCGCGGCGGGGTTGGAGATGATGCCCTGATTGATGCCGACCATTCCAGTCTCCAGACGCTCGGCCACACCTAGCGCTCTGGTGAGATTCTCCGTGAAGGCGTACGCGACCAAGCCGAATTCCGTGTCGTTAGCCAGGGCGATGCCCTCGTCGTCGGTATCGAACGTCGTGATGGGCGCAACGGGGCCGAAGATCTCCTGGGAAAACATGTCGGCGGTGTGCGGGACATCGCTGAGTACGGTGGGCGCATAGAAATAGCCTTTGTCCCCCACCGTTCTTGCACCGGTCAGCACCTTCGCTCCTCGGTCGAGCGCGTCGGCCACCAGCTCTTGCACCTTGCTGATCGCGGCCGCGTCGACCAGAGGGCCGACCTGCACTCCTTGGTCGATCCCCCGACCGATCACCAGGTCGCCCATACGCTCGGCCAGCCGTTGGGAGAATTCTGCGGCCACGGACTCGTGCACGATGAAGCGGTTGGCTGCGGTGCACGCTTCCCCGATGTTGCGCATCTTGGCCAGCATCGCCCCATCGACAGCACGATCCAGATCGGCATCGGCGAAGACCACGAACGGCGCGTTGCCGCCGAGCTCCATACTCACTTTCAGTACCTGTTGCGCCGACTGCTCGATCAGCCGCTGCCCTACGGGCGTCGACCCGGTGAAGGTCAGTTTGCGCAACCGGGGATCCCGGATGATCGGCTCCGACACCTCGCCCGAGTGCGAGGTTGTGATCACATTGACCACGCCGGCCGGCACGCCGGCCTCTGTGAGCAGCTGAGCCAGTGCCAGGCTGGTCAACGGTGTCTGGGCGGCCGGCTTGAGAACGACTGCGCAGCCTGCTGCCAGCGCAGGTCCCAATTTGCGAGTACCCATCGCCAGCGGAAAGTTCCACGGCGTGATCGCATACACCGGTCCGACCGGCTGCTTCATGGTGAGCAAGCGGGTTCCACCCGTAGGTGCGATCGAGTAACGGCCTGAGATACGGACGGCCTCCTCGGAGAACCAACGGAAGAATTCGGCACCATAGGCGACTTCCCCCCGGGCCTCCGCCAACGGCTTACCCATCTCCAAGGTCATCAACAGCGCGAACTCCTCGGTCCGTTGGACCAGAAGTTCGAATGCTTTGCGCAGAATCTCAGCCCGGGCACGTGGATCGGTTTTCGCCCAATCTTTCTGGGCCGCCACGGCAGCGTCGAGCGCGAGCATGCCCTGGGCGGGCGTCGCATCGGCCACCTCCGCCAGTATCTCGCCGTTCGACGGGTCCTCTACCGGCACGGACCCATCAGCTTCGAGCCATTTCCCTCCGATGAACAGACCGGTCGGCACGGCCGAAACGACCTCCTTCATGCGTGCCGCGGTGATGGCGGTGATCGTGTCGGCGCTGCGTCGGCTGGTGGTGTCGGTCGACTGAGTCATGGTTGCCTCTTCCTTCGTTCCTCACCGGAGCGGTGCCCAGTTCGATCCTATTCATCCGGCCGCATGGCCGGTCTGCAATCCCGCCGGTGAAGAGTTGCGCTCGGCTCAATTCGCTACTATAGTCGAACGTACGTTCGAGTCAAGCGAAGGAGATGGGAATGGAGCAGGAGTCGCTGGGCTGGTCCGCGGCTGCGGCTGCCCTGCCCGACGCAGACACGCTGCGTCGGCTGGCGAAGTCCGAACCAGCTGACCTCTCGGCGGCCGAGTTGATCGACTTCATCGTCTGCGCGGAAAGGCTGCAGTCGTTCGTGCAGGCACTGCAGATCAGCGCCGTCGCGGAGTTCGCCAGGCCCGGACGGTGCGGTGATGTGTCGGACCTGGTGGACATGCTGACCGAGAAGGGCGGGCAGGCCAAGCTCTCCGATGGGTCGATTGACGTTGATGTTCTCGAAGCCCTGGTGCAGGAGCAGACTCGGCGCTTGGCAGCAGCTGAGATCGCAGCTGCACTGCGTCAGTCTTCGATCGGCGCGGCTCGCCGGGTAGACGCAGCACTTGAGTACGCCGACGAACTGCCGGCTACGTTGCGGGCGCTTCGAGAAGGCCGGATCGACAAGGCCCGCGCGTGGGTGATCGCTGATCGCACCGGGAATTTGGACCCAGACCTTCGAAACGAGCTGGAGTCGTCCATCGTCCCGCTCGCGTTCGACCGCACCCCGGGACAATTGAAACCGCTGGTCGATCGGCGTGTCGTCGCAGCCGACCCCGATGCCGCCAAGAAGCGCGCCGAAAAGGCACGGAAGGAGCGCACCGTCGACCACTTCCCAGGCGACGACGGGATGGGTGTCATCCGTGCGATCCTGTCTGCGGACGGTGCAGTTGCGGTGGCAGAGTTGCTCGACTCGATGGCGCGGGCCACTGCGGGTGCCGACGATCGACCCATTGCTGCCCGTCGCGCAGATGCGTTGACCGACATCTGCATCTCGTTGCTTCAGGACGGATTCGTCGATGTCGGCGTAGTACTGGGCAAGGTAAGCGACTGCGGAGCGTCCGAATCCAGAACTGACGCCGAATTGTTCGAAGGGGCCGGCGATGCAATCGTCCGCAATCCGGGCAGCGAGTCAGAGGAACTTTCCGACGAACACGACGCGGCCTATGGAAACCATGTGGACGGCCTATCCGACGGTGTTCCCCGTGAGGGAATTGCAGACAACGGTTCACGTGCGGCAGGCATATTCCGTGGACCTACTCGAAGCCCTGCAGAATCGGCCCGAATCCGGACACACCACGGCAGAGAGACGCATTTCAACCTCACCATGTCGGCTGCCGCCTTCGCAGCGCTCAGCGAGAGCCCCGCCGAACTCGTCGGCCATGGCTGCATCACAGCCGACATCGCCCGAATGATGGCCGAATCGCTGAGCTCGTTGGCCGTGATCGTGGTGAACGGTGCCGGTCAGGCCACCGCAGTTGGTTCCACCACCTACGCGGCGCGGCAGACCATCGCAGACAGGGTGATAGCGGCTGCCGGCACCTGCCGATTCCCATCCTGCCGACAAACCGCGCACAAATGCGATCTCGACCACCGGCAGCCGTTCGATCACGACAATCCCGCTCGAGGTGGTTCGACCGAAATGTCGAATTTGGATCCGCTGTGCCGAAATCATCATTTGTTGAAAACGCATGCTGGCTGGCGAGCCGCCCGTGATCCGGAAGACGGGTTGACCTTGTCCTGGATCAGCCCGACAGGGCACAGATATGTCAGCGCTCCTCGGCAATTCCAGCTGGCCGACGAGGCTGCGATGCCTGACGAGCGACGTTGCGGTGTCACCCGGGACGGTCACCGCGGATCAGCAAGCGGCAGCAGATACGGCGCTGGAACCGCTGAGCGGGAACATGCTGAGGCCTGTGCAGACGCGCTGCCTGTGCCCTTTCCGGTGGAAACTGGTTCGGGTAACGCCGATCTAGTTGTCACTGTCCGTCGGTTGCTCCAACGTGCAGAAAAGGACCGCATTCGCGCAACCACCGAGACGGCAATGGTTCGTCCTACCGCCGTGCCGCACCTCACCTTCACGCTCGGTGTAGCCAACGGACGAATACCACCTCGCAGCTACGATGATTCTTGGCACGAAGATGAGGACGCCCACGGTGATGACGATCAACGTAGCCACGAGGAATGTGCGGACGGTTACGAGCCTCCGACCCAAGCTTTTCTCAGGCGTTTCTGTACGCCTGAAATCGTGCAAGGCCATTCGAGTGCCTGGGCCCGCAATGTGAAACTCATGAATGGGTCCATCAGGCCGGATCCGGAAGCGCCACCATTCTGACTGATTCGGGCCGCTGCTGATGCACCTGCGCAGGAAACGCAGCAGCAGTCTTCAGATGCGAGCGCAACCGGCCGCTGGCAACGTCGTCCACCCTGGAAACCAGAACAGGCAAACCACCCTGGACACCAGAACAGGCAAACGAGCGGCAGCACGGCACAGAATCCGATGGCCCGGAAGCTCGCCTGCGACGATCGGGTCGGCAAGAAAGAGGGCCGCCGAGGGGACTTGAACCCCTAACCCCCGCATTACAAGTGCGGTGCGCTACCAATTGCGCCACGGCGGCAAGCCCGGCGAACCGGACGGGAGGTCAGCTTAGTCGGTGTGCGGCGGCCAGCGACATCCACCGTTCTGCCCGCCGAGGCATCAGTTGCTCAGCTGAGCGGGTTCTTCCCGCCGAGGGCTGTCCAAGCTGCCGGCTGTCGTCAAGATCGCGCGGCACTCGTCGGGGCTGACACCCATCAACGCAGACAGGGCCGCAATGGCACCGGAGTCGAGGGTCATCACACCAGAGGCGGAAGGCTGCGCCTGATGCTGCAGCTCGATCCATCGACGGACTGAGCCCAGCCGGACATCGTCGCTCTCGCGAAGCTCCTGGATGTCGATGGTGACCGGGCTGCTGCCTCCGGCGTCCTGACGGTGCCCGATCACTCGCTCGGCATCGGCGACGAGGCTGCCGATGTTCTCGCCGAGCGCCTTGGCGAGGACCCACAGCACATCTACCCGCAATGATCGATGTCCGGTTTCGTAGTTCGCCAGCGCAGCCTTCGAGATGAGCCCCCCGGTCCGCGAGGCAACCTGAGATTGGGTCAACTTCTGCCGGCGGCGGGAGTCCCGCAAGAGTCGACAGACTGCGGCGGCGAACATCTCCTTTGACCACGAATCGACAGCTTGGCTCATCAATCTCTCCGATGCTCGTCAAAAGCCGCGCACTGCTACGCAGCGACAACTCATCTAAGCACATTTGCAGCCTGATTCAACCCTTTTGGCCCAACGAACCGATTTTGCGTGACTTTGAGTGACGATTGGCGCGACTTTCACCGCGCCGACTCTCCCCGAGCAAGAGGGGTCCGCGTGCGCGACCGCCGCCCCCCTCCGGCGCCCGTAACATTTCCGGCGTGACCATCCTTCCCATCGTCATTTGCGGTGAGCCGGTTCTGCATCGGTCGACAACCGTCGTCACGACGTTCGACGACGGTCTGACGGCTTTGATCGACGACCTGTTCGAGACGAACTCGGCTGCGAACGGCGCCGGCCTGGCCGCGAACCAGGTCGGGGACAGCAGGCGGGTGTTCGTCTACGACTGCCCGGACGACGACGGAGCCCGTCGCAAGGGATACGTGGTGAATCCGACGATCGAGACGTCGGCGGTCCCGGAGGGTATGCCCGACCCGGACGACGACTACGAGGGCTGCCTATCGGTACCCGGAGAGAACTTCGCCACCGGCCGTGCGGACTGGGCCAAGGTCAGCGGGGTGGATGCGACGGGCGAGCCGGTCGAGATCGAAGGCACCGGATTCTTCGCCCGCTGTCTGCAACACGAAACGGACCACCTGAACGGACTGCTCTACCTCGACCGACTCGTCGGCCGCAATGCGCGCGCCGCGAAGAAAATGATCAAGGCGAACGGTTGGGGCGTACCGGGAAACTCGTGGTTTCCCGGACGCGACGCCGACCCCTTCGGTCACTGAAAAGCTGGAATCCTGACACGCTGCCTCCGGTCGTTGACAAGCAGTTCGGGTCACCGGCAAGCAGGACGGGTCACCGCAAGCAGAATGACCCGAACACAAGCAAGCGACCACCGTCCGCGCCGCCGGGCGAACAAGCCACCGTCTGCACCGCCGGGCGAACAAGCCACCGTCTGCACCGCCGGCCGAACAAGCCACCGTCTGCACCGCCGGCCGAACAAGCGACCACTCAGCACCGCAGGCAACGGGGCTGTCAGCAGCGCGCATCGTAAGGTATTCCGGTGACCGCCAACGATCTTCCTCCCGGAGAAGCCGACAATGCCGACCAGGGCGGCTCGAATTCGGCCGGCTCCGAGAATTCGTCCCCGAAATCTTCGGGATCTGAATCGGATCGCGACAAGGCGTCTTTGGTCGTGTTGGCCAACCGGCTCCCGTTCGACCTGGAGCAACAGCCCGACGGCAGCACCAAAGCCCGGCAGGCGCCCGGCGGCCTTGTAACCGCTCTGCAACCGATCCTGTCGCGTCGTCACGGCGCGTGGGTCGGCTGGCCGGGTACTGCGGACACCACCTTGGAGCCGACCACTACCGGCGGGCTGACGCTGGAACCGATCGCGCTGTCCACGGACGAAGTGAACGACTACTACGAGGGATTCTCGAACGCCACCCTGTGGCCGCTCTACCACGACGCCGTCGCCGCCTCGGAGTTCCATCGTCCCTGGTGGGACTCCTACCACGCGGTCAACGCCCGGTTTGCAGAGCGCGCCGCCGAGGTCGCCGCACCTAACGCCACCGTTTGGATCCACGACTATCAGCTACAGCTGGTCCCCGAAATGCTGCGGCAGCTGCGGCCTGACGTCCGCATCGGCTTCTTTCTCCACATACCGTTTCCACCGGCTGAATTGTTCAATCGATTGCCATGGCGCCGTCAGATCCTCACGGGCCTGCTGGGTGCTGATCTCATCGGCTTCCAATTGCCGGGAGGCACGCGAAACTTCGTCCGGCTGGCCCGTTCACTTCTGGACGTTCCCACCAATGGCGGGCTGCTCAGCTACGACGGTCGCACCATCCGGGTGGCGGCCTTCCCCATCTCCATCGATTCTGCCGCCCAGTCAGCACTCGCCGCCACTCCGGAGGTGCGCGAGGCGGCGAAGAAGCTTCGGGTCGACCTCGGCAGTCCGAGCAAGATCATCCTGGGGGTCGACCGGCTGGACTACACGAAAGGAATCGACGTCAGGCTCACCGCCTTCCGCGAGTTGCTCGCGGAGAAGGACCCCTCCGTCGAGGATGCGGTGATGGTGCAGATCGCCACACCCAGTCGCGAACGGCTGCAGTCCTACATCAAGATGCGAGAGGGCATCGAGCGACAGGTCGGCTCGCTCAACGGTGATTTCGGCAAGATCGGCCGGCCCGCCGTGCACTACCTGCACCAATCGTTTCCCCGCGAAGAGCTGGCCACGTTCTACGTGGCAGCCGATGTGATGACCGTGACGCCGCTGCGAGACGGCATGAATCTGGTCGCCAAGGAGTATGTCGCCTGCCGTGTCGACGGTGGCGGCACCTTGCTGTTGAGCGAATTCACCGGCGCGGCGCGAGAACTGCGCGCCGCCCTGCAGGTCAACCCGTACGACACGGACGGGGTGAAAGACGGATTACGCGCCGCTCTGACGATGTCGACGGTTGCCGCCCGGCGTCAGATGCGATCACTTCGCCGCCAGGTGCTGACCCACGATGTCGACCGGTGGGCGGCCGCGTTCCTGAGTGCGCTGGAAGGCACCAGGGACCGCGTCGCCGATGCCAGAAAACGTTTGCCGTCCGAGGTTCTGGAAGCTCTTGACGAGGTCTCCACCACAGAGCGGCTGCTGATCGCCACCGACTTCGACGGCACCCTTGCGCCGATCGTCGACGATCCGGGGACCGCGCGTGCACTGCCCGGGTCGGTCGAAGCGCTGCGATCGCTGGCTAGCATTTCCGATACCGTTGTCGCGGTGGTTTCCGGCCGCTCCCTGGCGGATCTCCGAATGTTCCTGGGCGAGAACGAAAACTTGCAACTCGTCGGAAGTCACGGCGCCGAGGTCGCCAGTCCGACCGCCGACGGGTCCCAGTATCCGGAACACACCGGCCACAGCGAGCTGGCCGAAACAGCCGCAGCTCGGCTGGCGGAGCTCCGGCTGGCCCTTGCCGAGCTCACCGACCGATATGGGCGGGTGAATCTGGAGCCGAAACCTACCGGCATCGCAGTCCACCTGCGCGGAGCCAACGAGGACGAGGCCCGCGCCGTCACCACGGTGATCGAGAAGGACCTCGCCACCCTGCCGGGAGTCCAGCTGCTCCGCGGCAAGATGGTTCTCGAGCTGACCGTTGTCGCCACCGACAAAGGGCAGGCGGTCCAGCAGATCGCCCGCGATAATCGCTGCACCGCAATTGTTTTCATCGGCGACGACGTCACCGATGAAGATGCCTTCCAGTCATTGGGCTCGCACGACGTCGGAGTCAAGGTCGGCGACGGTCCGACGGCCGCGACCGTGCGGATCGTCGACCCGGCCATGGTCCGCGACCTGTTGCAGACCCTTGATTCCGCTCGACGCCGTAGCCGAGGGCGGGACGCAGCCGCACAATCGGCCAGGTGATACTGGCGAGGCGGCCTGGGTGATGCTGGCGGGGCTGGACCTTCGCGGCGGCGGCCCGGATGCTCGGAGCTGCTGCGGTCTGCCGCGAAACAGCGTCGACGGCCAAGGCGGCCTGGACCTTCGGCGCGCCGGCGGCCCGATCCTCGGAGCCGCTGCAGTCTGCCGCGAAACAGCGTCGACGGCCAAGGCGGCCTGGACCTTCGGCGCGCCGGCGGCCCGATCCTCGGAGCCGCTGCAGTCTGCCGCGTAACAGCGTCGACGGCCAAGGCGGCCTGGACCTTCGGCGCGTCGGCGGCCGGATGCTCAGAGCCGCGGCGGTCCGGTGGTGGTACCTGGCATGAACGTTGTCGGCAACACGACGCGGCGCCCGTGTGGGCTGCGCGCCGGATCCAGCAGCATCCGGCCGGCCTGCCTGCCCTTCTCTCCGACCGGCTGGGCAACGGTGGTCAGGTCGGCGTCCAACGCAGCCTTGATCCCGTCGAACCCGGCAACCGAGACGTCCTCCGGAACTCGCTGCCGACGCCGGGCCAGCTCCTGGATGGCGCCGAGAGCCAGCACATCGGAGGTCGCGATCAGCGCCGTGATGCCAGGATCCAGCGACAGCACGTGCGCAGCAGCCGACGCACCAGCCGTGAGCGAATGGTCGAACCTTTCGACCACCGGCACCCGGTCCCACGCGACACCGGCCGCCATGAATCCGTCCCGCAGTCCTGCCAACCGGTTGCGCTGCACGTGATAGTGCGCGGCCTGTTGCCGCGCCTGGTCGACCAGACCGTCCCGATTGGCCCGGCCCAGGCGCATGCACACCACACCGACGCGGCGGTGGCCAAGAGCCAGCAGGTGTTCGGCGACACCTCGGGCGGCGGCCCGGTCGTCGATTCCGACCAGATCGGCCCCCTCGAGGGCCGGCTGGTCGCAGATGACGGCCGGAACCGGCCGAGCAAGGACGGCGGCCAGATGCGGGTCGTCGTCCGGCATGGAGTATGCGATGAATCCATCAACAGCCGCGCTTGACACCGCCAGGGTGTCGTCGGAATCGGGACTGGCCGGCACCAGGAGCAGGCCGACCCTGGCGTGGTCGCACTCCAGGGTCAGACCCTCGAGGAAAGCGACCGCGGCAGGATCTCGGAACGCGTACGACAACTGCTCGGTCAACAGCAGCCCGATGGCGCCGGCCTTTCGGGTGCGCAGCGATCTGGCCACCGGATCAGGCCCGGGATAGCTCAACCTCCTCGCCGCGTCCATCACCCTGGCGCGCAACTGCGGGGACAGCTGGTCCGGCCGGTTGTAGGCGTTGGAAACAGTCGTCCGGGAGATTCCGAGCTCGGCCGCCAGCGAGGCCAGGGTGGCCGGCGGCCTCGACCGAGAACGTTCCATAAATGCACGGTAGCCGTCGGCAGGACGCGGGCAGACGGCTCGCGGCCGAATGGATGAACAGATCCGGCTTGGAAAGCGCTTACCAGTTTGGTCTTTCCTCCCGTCCACCGAACCGCTACCGTGACATGCAGCACGAGAAAGAGCCGCGTGGTGCTGCTTGCCAGAGCAGTCTCCGCTCTGCTTGCCCGGCCCCCGCATCACGCAAAACCCGCACCACGCAAAACCCGCACCACGCAAAACCCGCACCACGCAGAACCCGCACCACGCAGAACCCGCACCACAGAACCCGCACCACGCAATACCGGCACCACGCAATACCGGCACCACGCAGAACCGGCACCACGCAGAACCCGCACCACGCAGAACCCGCACCACGCAGAACCCGCACCACCCAGTACCTGCACCATGCAACACGTACATCACGCATTACCTACACCACGGACCGCCCGCGAGCGTCGGGCCGATCGGAAGAAGGAACCAGCAATGGCAGACGTCCAGTACGACGAAGCTTCTCGCATCTACCCGGGCAGCCCTCCGGTCCGCGCCGTCGACAAACTCACCCTCGACATCACCGACGGTGAGTTCCTGGTGCTCGTGGGCCCGTCGGGCTCCGGCAAGTCGACCGCCCTGCGGATGTTGGCCGGCCTCGAGGACATCAACGAAGGCCGCATCCTCATCGGCGGCCGCGACGTCACCAACGTGCCACCGAAGAACCGCGACATCGCGATGGTCTTCCAGTCGTACGCCCTCTACCCGCACATGACAGTCGCCGAGAACATGGGCTTCGCGCTCAAGCTCCGTGGCGTGAACAAGACGGAGATCGCCAGCAAGGTCCGCGAGGCTGCCGGCCTGCTCGACCTCGAGCGTTACCTCGACCGCAAGCCGAAGGCTCTGTCCGGCGGCCAACGTCAGCGCGTCGCCATGGGCCGCGCCATCGTTCGCGAGCCCTCCGTCTTCCTGATGGACGAGCCGCTCTCGAACCTCGATGCCAAGCTCCGCGTCGAGACCCGGGCCAACATCGCCGGTTTGCAGGCACGCCTGGGCACCACCACCGTGTACGTCACGCACGACCAGGTCGAGGCCATGACGATGGGCCATCGGGTGGCCGTGCTGGCACCCGGCGGCGTGCTTCAGCAGTGCGACACCCCCCGTGAGCTGTACGACCGCCCGACGAACGTCTTCGTAGCCGGCTTCATCGGCTCTCCCGCGATGAACCTGATCGACTCGACCCTGACCGCCGACGGCGTGAAGTTCGGTGACGTGATCGTCCCACTGACTCGCGAGCAGCTCTCGGAGGCAAGCTCGAAAGGGATGTCCAATGTGGTTCTCGGCGTTCGCCCGGAGAACCTGACGCTGTCCGATCATGGCCTGGCGATTACGGTCTCCGTGGTGGAAGAGCTCGGTGCGGAGTCATTCGTGCACGGAGCGGACACCAATGGTGACCGCTTCATCATTCGCGCCGAGGCGCGTACGCACCCCACTGTCGGCGCCACCATCCGCGCCTCGGTGACCGACACGACGCACGTCCATGTATTCGACAAGTCCACCGGCCTGCGACTGGCGACCTCGGCTGCGGTGCCGGCCGATGCGATCAAGCTGGGAAAGTAGCCTGAGAAATTGCCTGCAAGGTCGCGACTGCAAAGTAGGCCTGCAAAAAGTAGCGACCGCGAAGTAGGCCTGCGAAAATAGGCCGCGCGAAACGTAGCGCAGCAAAACACAGCACAGCACAGCACATCGGGCGGTCCGGTACTCCGGGCCGCCCGTTGTGCTGTCTTCACACGTCGCTTCGCTCCCCCAAGCCCTGGTAGCTCGGGAGCTCGCGCATTCGTCGCAGTGGCGACAGAAATACCGGCAGAAACGCGAGGGTTCCTCCGACGGCCGCGACGAGCAAAGTGGTCCGAACACTGAAGGTCGTGCCGAGCACGCCGCCGATCAGCGCTCCGACCGGCATGGTGCCCCACACCAGGAACCGCATGGTCGCGTTCATCCGTCCAAGGAGCTCCGGTGGGCACAACCCCTGACGAAAGCTCACCTGGGTGATGTTGTAGACGACCACGCTCATCCACATCACAACCTGAACCAACGCCAAGAGCCCGAGCGACCAGTCGCGATGTACGAACGGCACCACGAAAGCACAGGGTCCGCTGATGGCGGCCGAGATCCAGATGGCCGGGCCCTGACCAACCTTCTCGGCAAACCTGCCGGCCAGAACTGAGCCGAGCAGGCCACCGATCGCCGAGGTCGACGCGATCAGCCCGATCCAGCCGGCCGACAGCCCGAGCTCCCGAGCGAGCAACACGTAGAACACGGCGCCGGCCATCGCGCCGAACAAGTTGGCCGATCCGGTACACATGGCGATGGACCTGAGTGATCGGTTGCCGACGACGAACTTCAGGCCTTCTCCGATCTCGCGACGAAGATGCCGGTCGGGTTTGCGTTCTGGCCTCGCCGGCCGCAGTTTGATGGCCGCCACCCAGCCCGCTGACCACAAGAAGCTCAGTGCGTCGACGAGCACCGCGTAGGGCGCCGTCAACGCCTGGATGAGCAATCCGCCGACACTCGGTCCGGCGATCTGCGAGACGGATTCGCTGGCTTGGAGCTTCGAGTTGCCCTCACCAACAACTTTCGATCGACCAGCTGCGGAAGATAGGACTGGTAGGCGACGTCGAAGAAAACGGTGCAGACGCCGGTGAGCACAGCCACCAGATAGAGCTGGCCGATCGTCAATATGCCCAACCAGTACGCCAACGGCACCGACCCCAGCGCCGCCGCCCGGATGACGTCGTTGACGATCAGCACAGCCCGAAACCGCATTCGGTCGACCCAGGCGCCGGCGGGTAGGCCGACCAGCAAGAATGCGGCCGTCTCCAGGGCCGTGAGCAGCCCGACCTCGAAGGTGGTCGCGCCCACCACAAGAATCGCGACAAGTGGAAGCGCCAGTCCGCTGATCGTCGACCCGAATTGGCTGACGGTCTCGCCTATCCACAATCGGCGAAAATCCAGGTGATGCCACAGTCCACCGCGACGCGGCTTGCTCAGGTCCTGCTCGGCATCGGTCATAGCGGTCAGTCTCGAACAACTGATTGTGTTTTGTCAATCACTTATCTAGACTGGTCGTCATGAGAGGTCGCCGTGGCTGAACGCCGATATGCGACGGACCTGGAGGCAAAGGCGCTGGCATCCTCGCTGCGCCTGCGGATCCTGCGGATCTGCCTCGGGCAGGGCCGGACCAACAAGGAGATTGCACAGATCCTTGACCGTGACCCGGCGAGCATTCTGCATCACACCAGGACGCTGGTGCGGACCGGCTTTCTCCAGGCGCAGGAACAGCGGCGCGGGAACCGGGGTGCCCGGGAGATCCCCTATCTCGCGACCAAGAAGTCCTGGCAACTGAGCACTCCGGCGCTGGACCGATCCATGCTCGACACGTTTCTGGAAGAGATCGCACTGGTACCGGCGTCCGAGGTGGACGCCGCTCGGCTGGGGCTGCGCCTTTCAGCCGGCGACCTGGCCGAATTCCGGGCTCGATTCAGAGAGCTCCTGGACGATTTCGCCACTCGTCCGGATGACCCGTCCGAGCCGGCCTGGTCGGTATTCTTCGCAATCCACCCGGATCCGAACCGGCTCTGACAACCAGGCCCGGCTGCACTGGTGCCTCCAGCGATGCGACCGGAGTCGCCGCACGGCGGAACCCGGCCGTTCAGGCAGCCAGGGAACGCCGGGACCAGCCGCGTCTGGCCCGAGCGGAACCGACCACCCGGCAGATGCAGTAGATGGTGAACGAAATCGTCGTCACGTACGGGCTGATCGGCAGCGAGCCGCCGACCGCCAACGCGATGCCGCCGACCACCGCGGTCACCGCGAAAAGCGTTGCCAGGACCGGTACCCACAGGCTGGATGCCGTGACTCGCATTGCGGCCGCAGCCGGAGTCACCAAGAGCGCGAGCACCAGAAGGGCTCCGACGATCTGAACGGACATCGCGACGGCCAGGCCGAGGACCACCATGAAGATCGGGGAGAGCGCTCGAACCGGAACCCCTCGGGCTGCGGCAATATCGGGATCGACACTGGCGAACATCAAGGGACGCCAGAGAATCGCCAGCGCTGTCAGGACGACCACGGTGATCACTGCCAACCAGACCAGTTGCGGATCGTCGACCGCAACGATCTGACCCAACAGCGCAGAGAACTTGTTCGCCGATCGGCCTTTGTACAGCGAAACGAACAAGACCCCGAGCCCGAGTCCGAACGGCATGAGCACGCCGATCACCGACGACCGGTCGCGTGCGCGGGCACCCAGCAGGCCGAAGATCACCGCCGCCAGCAAAGATCCCAGCACCGAACCGGCGACCACGTTGACGCCGAGCAGCAACGCAAACGACGCCCCGGCGAACGACAGCTCGCTGATTCCGTGAACGGCGAAGGTCAGGTCCCGCAACAGAACGAAGACGCCGATCAATCCACCGATCAATCCCAGCAGAGCCCCGGCGAGAATCGAGTTGTGCACCAGAGCCAACAAATCGCCGTAGTTGTCGAAATTGAACAACCGGTTCCAGATGCTCATCGGAACCAGCCCGAAGTGGTCAGAGCCGTGACGTCGGCCCCATGCGCGGCTTTCATCGGGGCCAGCCGGACCTGTCGGAGGGATGGTGCGGCCCGTGATCATGCGTGCCGTGCAACGCATCCTCGCCCATACGCCCACGCTCACGGCTGCGGCTGGACCCCCGGCTGTGGCTCCGGCTGTGATCACCGTGAGCGGCATGGTCGTCCAGCGATTGGTGGAGACCGGCGGTCATGTCGGTCGCAGCTACCACGACGAGCCGGCCGTGCGCGGAGATCACGTCGACCGGCGCGTCGTACAACTCGGACAGCGACGACGAGGTCATCACCTCCTCGGGCGGCCCGAACCGGAAGCGACCGCCGGCCAGGTACAACACCTGGTCCACATACTCGAGGATCGGATTGATCTCGTGGGTGACGAAGATGACCGTGGTGCCGCTTGCCCGCCGCCGTTCGTCGATCAGCGCTGCCACCTCCTGCTGGTGGCGGAGATCGAGCGCGGCAAGTGGTTCGTCGCAGATCAACAGCGCCGGGTCGCAGGCCAGCGCTTGGGTGATCCGGATTCGCTGGAGTTCACCGCCGGATAGCATCGACACCGGGGCATCCCCGAACGCGGACGCCCCGACGGCGGCGAGCAGTTCATCGATGGTTCGACGCAGCTCGCGGCGCCGCTCGCCGAACAGGATGGGCAAGCCCCAACGGTGTCCGTCAACTCCCATCCGCACCACGTCCCGGGCTTTGACCATGGTTCCCGGGTCCATTCCCAGCCGCTGCGGAACGTAGCCGACGCGATCATTGCCGCGCCGAACCGGTACACCACCGATGCGGGCGGATCCGCTGGTCAGTGGCAGGTCCCCGAGCAAGACCCTGAGCAGGCTGGTCTTGCCTGCGCCATTCGCGCCCAGGACGGCGATGAACTGCCCGGCCTCGATTCGCAGGTTCAGATCCGACCACAGGGTGTGCGAGCCGTAGCCCAGAGACGCACGATCGAGCTCGACGACAGGGTGAGTGCCGAACGCCGGCGGAGTTTCCGCGAGGGGGTCGACCTGAGCGGCCGGACGGTTCCCGGCAACCGAACGCGGCTGGATCAACTGGACACCGCCACGGCGATGGCCTTCAGATTCGTGTTCATCCAGCCCACATAGTCGGTGCCGCTCGGCAAGGTCTCGGAGACCGGAACGACCGGGATGCCGTTGGCCCTTGCGGCCGCCAGCGCCTGTTCGGTCTGCGGCCCCGTGGTCTGCGAGTTGTAGATCAGCGCCTTGACCTTCTTGCCGGTGAACAGGGCTCGATTCTGGGCGACCACGGAGGGGGCCGCGTCGCTGTCACTTTCCACCGCTTCGCTGAAGGCGGGTGGAGTCAGGTTGACCAGTCCCGCTCCCTGCAGAAGATACAGCGGCACCGGTTCGGTGATGGCGACACCGACCCCCGCGCTCGTGGTTCTGATGCGGGCCTGGCCGCGCTGCAGGTCGGCCACCTTGCCGGTGAACACACCGGCGTTCGTGGCGAAAGCGGTGGCGTCCGCCGGATCAATTGCACTCAGCACACTCTCGATCTTCTTCGCCACCTTCGTCACCGTCGGGAAGTCGTACCAGACGTGCTCGTTGAACGCGGCGCCCGCCGTCGGATAGCCCGAGATCCGGACTGCATCGAGCACTGTGCCCTTTGCGGCACCGGCTTCGATCATGCGGTTCATGAAATCGTCATACCCGCCGCCATTCTCGACGATAACTGCGGCTCTGGAGATCGCAAGCTCGTTCTGCGGTCCGGCCTCGTAGGAATGTGGATCAGCAGACGGGTCCGAGACGATCGACGTGACCCGAACATGGTCACCGCCGATCGCCGTTGCGATGCTGCCCCAGACGTCGGTCGAAGTGACGATCGAGATCGGGGTTCCGGCCGCGGATGCCGGCGCCGTCGGGGTAGAGCTGGCTGCGGTGCAGCCGGTGAGCATCGAAAGGGCGACCGTCAGGGCGCCGAGTCGCAGTGCCGATCGGGCGGTGTTCACGTCGAGTTCTCCAGGTTTGAGCCTTGTTGCGTTTGATAACCGTTCTCATATCGTAGACCACCGCGGCGTCCGGCATATTGCTCCTCCGGAGGCCAACCCGGAGCCGCTACCCTCGGCACAGCGCGGCCAAGACATCGCCCCCAACACCAGTGCTCCCCGCACAGGGCTGCCGACACAGGGCTCCCGGCACAGTGCCGCCGACCCATCGCCACCCGACCGGGAGCCGCTGGGCGCCTCACGATGTACTACACGTGCTCGAGAGAGGTACTACCGGAGCTCGAGACAGAAGGCGGGTCGGCAATGGCGCTGTTGAACTTTCGGGACGTCGCCGACGGGTCTGCCGGGGCAGCGCTGCGACCGGGCCGGTTGTTCCGCTCCGCACAACCCTTCCACCTCGACGACGCCGACCTCGCCGTCCTGCGGAACGCCGGAATCGCCACGATCATCGACCTGCGCGAGCCACACGAGCAGGTGCCGCCGGATTGGCAGCCCGCCCAGGCGCAGGGCGTGCGAGTCGTCCGGGTGCCGGTGGCCGACCAGATCCTGCCGTCGGTCCAGGCGCAGACGCCGGCGCCCCGACTGCAGGGAGAGCCGGACTCGGTGCTGGAGGGTCACCGAATACTGGGCGACTTCTACAAGGCGATCATCGACCGGTCCGGTACCCGGCTCGCGCAAGTGATGGCCGCCGTAGCGGATGGCACACCCGTCCTCGTGCACTGCGCCGCCGGAAAAGATCGGACCGGCACCGTTGTGGCGCTGCTCCTGGACCTGATCGACACCGATACTGACCCCGTGGTCTCGGACTTCCTTCGCACCAACGACGCCCTGGATGACGTGATGATGCAGCTCACCGGACAGACGACTGCTCAGGTGAGCGCTCGCCCCGAGGTGCCGCGCGGGCTTGCCGAGGCTCCTGAACCGGCGATCCGCGAGATGCTCCGCCACCTCCGGGCCGAAGGCGGCGCGGCGCGGGTGCTGCGTCGGCACACCGATCAGGCTGTGCTGGAACGAGTGGTTGCTGTGTTGACGGGAAGCTGAGCGGGGCGGACACACCGCTGGGTCGAGGTCCTGGCTGCTCAGAGGGCTCGGGCGAGCTCCTGGCTGCTTACAGCTCGCGCCGGCGCCGTGCCACCTCGGCAAGCACAACGCCGGTCGCGACCGATGCGTTCAGCGACTCGACGGTGCGGGCCATCGGAATGGAGACGGTGACATCGCAGACCGTCCTGGTGAGCCGGGCCAGCCCGCGTCCTTCCGAGCCGATGACCAGCACCAGCGGCCCTGTCGCCAGGTCGAAATCGTCGGTGTCGACGGTGCCGTCCGCATCCAGCCCGGCGATCATCAGGCCGGCCGCCGCGTACTCCTTGAGGGTGCGAACCAGGTTCGTGCACCGAGCGACGCGGATACGGGCTGCGGTACCGGCGGAGGTTCGCCAGGCCGAGGCCGTCATTCCGGCCGACCGGCGTTCCGGCACCAAGACGCCATGCGCACCGAAGGCCGCGGCAGAACGCACGATGGCGCCCAGGTTTCGAGGGTCGGTGACCCCGTCGACGGCGACGATGAGTGGTGGCCGGCCGGAATCCCTGGCCCTTGCCAGCAGGTCGTCCGGATGCGCGTAATCGTACGGCGGCACCTGCAGGGCGAGCCCCTGGTGGATCGCGTTGCCGGTCAGCCGGTCCATTTCCTGCCGGGAGATCTCCATCAGCGCAATGCCCTTGTTGCCGACCAGCGCAACGGCCTCTGCCGTTCGTTCGTCGACCGAGATGCCTTGGGCCACATACAAGGCCATCGCCGGCACGCCGGCCCTCAGTGCCTCGACGACCGGGTTGCGCCCGACCACCGTTTCGGGCAGGTCACCGCGGTCGCGGCGTTGCGGGCGGCCCTGCGGCGTCGCCTCTCGACGCGCGGCGGACGCGGCGCGGCGGGCAGCCGGATGGCCGGTGCGCTCGGCGGCCGGTGGTGTCGGGCCCTTGGGCTTGATGGCCCGTCGGGACTGGCCACCGGAGCCGACGACTGCGCCCTTCTTCGAGCCTGTCCTACGGACCGCCCCACGGCGCTGGGAGTTCCCGGCCATGTCGGGGTCACCTCTTTCTGGTTGTACTTTTCTCGTTCTACGGCAAGGCGTTCTACGGCAAGGAGTTCTACGGCAAGGAGTTGCACCTGCTTCGGTGTCCGCCGTTCTTCGACGGCGGCAGTGGGTCTAGCGCACGTTGCTGCTGACCGACCACAGTGGCCCGTCGGGGGTGTCCTCGATCGCAAATCCCGCTTGTGCCAGCTTGTTGCGAATCGCATCCGCAGTGACGAAATCCTTGGCGAGCCTGGCCGCATTGCGGTCGGCGAGCAACTGCGCGATCAGCTGGTCGGTCGCTGCGTGCAGGGAAGCATCGCTGACGCTCCCGCTGATCCACGGAGCCTGGAACGGGTCCAGGCCCAGCACGGCCAGCATCGCACGTACCGTCGCGGCCTCGCGGCCGGCCGTGACCTGGTCCCCTGCGGCCATGGCGGTGTTGCCGGCTTTCACCCGGCCATGCAGAACGGCCAGCGCCGCGGGAACCCCCAGATCATCGTCCATCGCGTCGACGAACCCCTGCGGCAACTCTCCGGTCGCGATCGGACCGGCCCGCTCCACAACGCGGCGCAAGAACTCCTCGATCCGATCGAAAGCTTTTGCGGCGTCATCGAGCGCCTCCTGCGAGAACTCGATCGAGGATCGGTAGTGCACGCTCGCCAGATAGTAGCGGAGCGCAATCGGCCTGGTGTGCTCGGTGATGACGGGAACGGACAGCACGTTGCCGAGTGACTTCGACATCTTCTCGCCGGCCATCGTCACCCAGTACGAATGCATCCAGAATCGCGCGAATCCGTCGCCGACACCGTGTGATTGCGCGGCCTCGTTCTCGTGATGAGGAAATATCAGGTCCAGCCCACCGCCGTGGATATCGAACACGGCACCCAGGTACGCCTTGGCCATGGCCGAGCACTCGATGTGCCAGCCCGGTCGGCCGGGACCCCACGGTGAGTCCCAGTACGGCTCCTCCGACTTGGCCGCCTTCCACAGGGTGAAATCTGCGGGATCGAGCTTTCCGGCTCCTTCGCTCTCCCCCTGCACCACCTCGTCGAGTCGTTGCCCGCTCAGGAATCCATATTCCGGGTCAGAGCGCACCGCGAAGTAGACGTCCCCCGCCGCGGCATAGGCCCTGCCCGCCTTGATCAAATCGGCGATCATCGCGGTGATCTGGGGTATGTGACCGGTGGCTCGGGGCTCGATGGTGGGCCGAAGGCAACCGAGGACGTCGTAGGCGTCGGCGAAGGCGCGTTCGTTCGCGGTCGCCCAGTCCCACCACGGGCGGCCGGCCGCGGTGGCCTTCTGCAGAATCTTGTCGTCGATATCGGTGACGTTGCGAACGTGCACCACTTCGTACCCCGAATGTTCCAGCCAGCGCCGCAACACGTCGTAGACGATTCCGGCTCCCCGCAGGTGCCCGATGTGCGGCGACGACTGGACCGTCGCGCCACAGTGGTAGAGCTTGACCACACCGGGTTGCAACGGCTCGAACGGCCGCACAGCGCGGGTCGCCGTGTCGTACAGATGCAAGCTCACCTGAGCATGGTACGGGCTGGTCGGAACACAGAAGGCGTGTTCGTCCTCCACCCGCTTCGTGAAAGCCGGCCCGGTCACAACGCAGCGGCGGCCGATCGGGATCAGCAGGACGCTCCGGTCGCGAATGCGCGGCTTCGACCGAGGGCTTGCGCCGGCTCATCGTGTCGGCGGTCGTGGGATCCGCCGCGGAGGGCCCAATGGAACTTGTTTGGCCGCAACGATGTTCGCCACTGAAACGGTGACATCACCTGCCCTGGTACGCACTCCGCACTCGGTCGCGGTGACCAGGGTGAGCGTCCCAAGTGCGTCGGTGAATCCTCCGAGGATCCGATAGCGGACCACCACCCTGGTGCCGAGCGGCAGCGAGAGGAACGCCGCCAGTGACTCCGGACCGGTCACCGCGCTGGTGTCAGGTGTTTTCGCGCGAACGACAGCGCCTCCGCCACGTCCACCCGCCGCTGGTCGTTCTTCACGGTCCGGGTCGAGATCTCGACGACCACGGCGCCGGCGAAAGGCGCTCCGTCCAGATCGTCGTTGGCCAACCGCTGCAAAACCTCCGCGCAGGGCGCAGTTCCGCGGCCTGGTACCAGATGTTCGTCCTTGGCCGACCCTGAACCGTCGGCGAGGTGCAGATGCGAGAGTCGAGAACCCATCCGGCCCAACATGCTCATCGCGTCCGACCCGGAGGTCGCCGTATGTGACAGATCCAAGGTGAAATGCTCGTGGCCGGCCGGCACCGGATCCCAATGCGGGCGGTAGCTGTTCACCAACCGGCCGGCCAGTTTGACGGGAAACATGTTCTCGACCGCAATGAGAACCTCGGTACGGCCCTGCAACTCGGCGACCGACTCGGTGAAGGTAGCCGCCGCACTGCGTTGCCAGACGAATGGCGGATGGACGACAACTGTTCGAGCGCCCAGCTTCTCAGCCATTTCGATGGATCGGGCGAGCTTGACGAGCGGATCGGAGGACCACACCGTCGCAGTGATGAGCAAGCACGGACTGTGCACCGAAAGGACGGGAATCTGGTGCTGGTCGACCAGTCGCGCCAGGGAGTCAGGCGTCTGGCTCGTCAGATCGGTTTGCACCATCACCTCGATGCCGTCATACCCCGCCTCGGCCGCCATCGCGAATGCCGTCGCCGTGGACTCCGGAAACGACGCAGCCGTGGACAGACCCACCGGAATCGGCGGACGACGGTGGGAACTCACGGCCCCACGCTACCGGCCGGCACGCTGGACACCGCTGCCCCGGCCTTTCAGATGCGCAGCGATACCCAACTTGGTTTGGTGACCCCTACTGCACTGCGGAGCGGCCGAGCTGACGTTGTTGAGGACGGGTTGTTGTTGAGGACAGTGTTGTTGAGGGCGGGTTGTTGAGAACAGTGTTCTTGTTGAGAACAGTGTTGTTGAGAACAGTGTTGTTGTTGATGAGTCCGGGTGGGTGCTCTCAGGCCTCCAACTTGTAGCCGAGCCCGCGGACGGTGATCAGGTACCGCGGCGCCGCCGGATCGGGCTCGATCTTGGAGCGCAACCGTTTGACGTGCACGTCCAGCGTCTTGGTGTCACCCACGTAGTCCGCACCCCACACCCGGTCGATCAGCTGCCCGCGGGTCAGCACCCGACCCGTGTTGCGCATCAGATACTCCAACAGGTCGAACTCCTTGAGAGGAAGTCCGACCTCGACGCCGTGTACGGCGACAACGTGCCGCTCCACGTCCATCCGGACCGGGCCGGCAGTCAGGGACGATTCGATGCCGTCCTCCGGCTCGGCGCCACGGCGCAGTACCGCCCGGATGCGCGCGATCAGCTCACGAGTCGAGTACGGCTTGGTGATGTAGTCATCGGCTCCCAGCTCCAGCCCCACCACCTTGTCGATCTCGGAGTCGCGGGCGGTCACCATGATCACCGGCACAGCGGCACGTGCGCGCAGGGCCTTGCACACCTCGGTACCGCTCATGCCGGGCAACATCAGGTCCAGCAGCACGATGTCGGCCCCGGTCCGGTCGAACTCCGCCAGGGCTTCCGGGCCGGTAGCTGCGATGCTGGTGGTGAATCCCTCCTTGCGCAGCAGAAAGGCCAACGGATCGGCCATTGATTCTTCGTCTTCGACGATCAGAACCCTTGTCACTGTGCTCCTTTGTCGCCGGTGAGAACGCTGTCCTGCGGTATTCGGTCCGCAGGTGTGATTTCGAGCGGCTGCAACGACCGCTCGGGCGGCCCGTCCGGCACGAATTGCGGTAGCCGCAGGGTGAAGGTGGACCCCGTTCCCGGCTTGGACCACAACACCGCGGAGCCTCCGTGGTTGGCTGCGACATGCTTGACGATCGCCAATCCGAGGCCGGTGCCACCGGTTGCCCGGGATCGGGCCGGGTCGATCCGGAAGAACCGCTCGAAGACGCGGCTCTGATGTTCCGGAGCGATTCCGATACCCCTGTCGGTGACGGCGATCTCGACCCAGGCATCCTGTGCCCGGCGACTGATCGAGACGGTATTGCCGGCCGGAGAGTAGTGCACGGCGTTCGCCAACAGGTTCACCAGAGCGGTGACCAGCATCTGGCGGTCACCTTTGACCAGCAACCCGGACGGCGCGTCCAGGGTGATGGTCATGCCGGCATTCTCGGCGACGATCGTCGAACGGGCCTGCGCCTCGTGCACCACCGCGTCGACCTCCAGGACAGCGAGGTCAGGTAGCGGGTCGGCACCCTGCAGCCTGGAGAGCGTGATCAGTTCGTTCACCAGGGCGCCGAGCCGCACCGACTCGAGCAACAGTTTTTCGGCGAACTTCTCGACGTGCTCCGGCTCGTCATATCCGTCCAGCACTGCTTCGGCGAGCAGACCGATGGCAGCCACCGGAGTCTTGAGCTCGTGCGAGACGTTGGCGACGAAGTCCCGTCGGACCGACTCCAGGCGTAGCGCCTCAGTCTCGTCGGCGGCCGAGACCACCACGTACCCGTCGTTGGTGGACCGGACCACTGCCTGTACTGCGCTCGGACGCCGAGAACCGATCAGGTCGGGGTGAGGTTCGATCGTTCCCAGTTCGACGTCGATGGGTTCACCGGCAACTCGGGCTCGACCGACCTCGTCGCCGATTCGATGGTCGATCATGCCGGCGCGCACCACTCCGAGTTCGACGGCTCGAGGATTCGACACCAGAACATGGCCGGCATGGTCCAGGACTGCGTATCCGGTGGTGGATGCGGCGAAGGCAACTTCCGCCAACATCGCCGCAGTCGGCGCGTCGTTGGTGACCGTCCGGGGTTCACGACGGTTGCCGCTCCTGGCGATCACCCACGCGATCAGTGCGCCGCAGATGGCGGCAGCCAGATACCCGATCCACGACACCCGTCGATCGTAGGTGCTGGCGAGCCGCCGGACGGGCTCCTGGACGGCTACGGCGCCGGGCATTGCCCGATTCGACGCCCGGCCGGTCCGGGCTGTTCACCGACAATTCATTTATCAGCCAATGGCCGGCCTGCTACGAGGTTGTACTCGGCGAGCGGGTGTCAGCGGCCCTGGTTGGCGACCGCGGTGATGGCCGCTGCGGCGGCCGCGGGATCGAGATAGACGCCTCCGGGGGTCAGTGGACGCAGGTCGGCGTCCAACTCGTAACGAAGCGGAACGCCGGTCGGGATGTTGACGCCGGCAATCGCCTCATCGCTGATGTTATCGAGCAACTTGACCACAGCTCGCAACGAATTGCCGTGCGCGGCAAGCAATACCACCTTGCCAGCGGCGAGGTCGTCAGAAATCGGGCCGCGCAGGTAGGGCTCGAGCCGTACCACGACGTCGGCCAGACACTCTGTCTTCGGCGCGTCTTCGCCAAGGTTGGCATAGCGCGGATCGCCGGCCTGGGAGTACTGGTTGTCATCGGAGATCGGCGGCGGCGGAACGTCGTAGGAGCGGCGCCAGAGCATGAACTGCTCCTCGCCGTACGTCTGCAGGGTCTGCTTCTTGTCCTTGCCCTGGAGGTCGCCGTAGTGGCGCTCGTTCAACCGCCAGGTGCGCCGCACCGGAATCCAGTGCCGGTCCGCCGCGTCCAGTGCCAGGTTTGCCGTGCCGATGGCCCGGCGTAGCAGCGAGGTGTGCACGACATCCGGCAGCAGTCCGGTCGTGGTCAGCAGCTCACCCGCCCGGCGAGCTTCGGCAGTCCCCTTGTCGGAGAGCGGCACGTCGACCCAACCGGTGAACTGGTTGGTCGCGTTCCAGGTGCTCTCGCCGTGCCGCAGCAGGATCAGTGTCGAAGTCATTGGGCCAGTCTGCCGCAGCACCCTCGGCGATCGGAAACGGGAGCGATCGAGACCTGCAGCCATTGCCGACCTTTTGTCGCAATGATAGGAATCATCAAGACAAAGGAGAGAACCATGGTGGGAATCGGAGTGATGGACGTCGTCGGCCTGCTGCTGGCGGCTCTGCTGCTGGCGGCTCTGCTGCTGGCGATGATCGGTCGGTCACTGCGCCGGGCGTTCTCCCGGCCGGGACCGACACCCGCGGCGTTGCAGGCGTTCTCGCTGTCCACCGGCCGGGTGATGATGCTCGTCGCCGTGCTCGGGTCGGTAGGCTCGTCGAAGACTTCGCTCGCGGTGGGCACCTCGGCGACGCTGGTCCCGGTGTTGGGCCTTGCGGCGCTCGCGGTCCAAGCATTCGCGGAGCAACGCTGGCAGCGACAGTCCGGCTCGATCCGGGTGGCACTGCTGCACCGACCGAGCCTGGTGGAGACTGCGAAAACTCGCTATCTCGCCACCGTCGCACTGGCCGGAGGAGTCGCCGGAGTCGCCCTGACCTTCTTCTGGCGGCTCGACCCGGCGGTCGGCGGTTCGGCGCCTGGCCATCGGCCCCTGCTCGGTACCGTTGGAACTCTTGTGCTGATGGCAGCCGTAGGGGTGGCGAACATCCGTCATGCGCTGCGGCGCCCCAGCCTGGCGGGCGCCGGCGCGACGACAGATCAGGCACTTCGCCAGGTTTCGGTGCAGCGGACCCTGCGAGCGCTGGCCGCAGCAGGCCTGGGTGTTACCGGCGTGCTGGCCGGCGAACTCCGCGATGCGCTCACCGGCGGCATCGCGCAGCCTGCGGCGCTGCCGCTGGCCCTCGGCGATTTCCTGAGCATCGTCATGGTGATCTGCGTCCTGGCACTCCTGAGCCTTTATCTGCTCGGACCGACCGAGCGGTCGCTGCGAAAGGTCGAATCGGCAGCGGAGTCGGTGATACCGGCGTGACGATTGCACTGGCCGTGGACGTCACAGCGGCCACCCCGGTATACGAGCAGCTACGAGCGCAGATCGCCGGGCACATCGGCACCGGCTCCCTCCGGATCGGCGATCGCCTACCGACGGTTCGAAGCCTGGCTGCGGAGCTGAGCATCGCCGTCAACACCGTCGGGCGAGCCTATTCGGAGTTGGAGGCGGCCGGTCTGATCCGGACCGGCCGCCGCGCCGGAACCACGGTGATCGGGCCGGCCATCCAGCTTCCCGGCGACGATCTGCTCGCTGCCGCCGCGGCTTTCGCCGTCATGGCGGTCACGAGTTCCATTTCTGACGATGCTGCTATCGCGATGGTCAGGCATGCGCTCCAGCAGGCGCAGGCCCCTTCCGGATAGCGGCGCGTCATCAGTGGTGGAAGAGGTGGCCGCACCGTGACCCGGGACATGGTGCGCGGGGGGTCACGGCGCCGGGTCACGGTGCGGGGGTCATGGTGCAGCGGCCCAAGGTGTGAGGGTGTCATGGCGTGCCGGGTCACGGTGCCGGGGTCACGGTGCAGGGGTCCCAAGGTGTTGCGGGGGGTCACGGTGCACGGTGCGGATCGCCGGTGGGCGTCGCCAACTCCGGCGAGGCCGGCCGATGAACACGACGACGCCAGAACAATCCGGCGGCGAGCAGCACCGCGGCAACCGGCAGAAACGGAATCAGTGTTCCGATGACGATGAGAACTGCGTGTCCTAACTTGTGGACCGCCTCCCAACCGCTGGCAAGTCCGCTGATGAAGCCGGACCTGGCCACCGGGGGCGCCGGCGGTGCCGGCTTGGCGATCCCGGTGACGGAACCCTGCAGGACCACCGTGATCGTGGACAGGGACGTCTGGCCGGCGAGTGCAGCCTGCTGACGCTGCAACGACTCCAGATCCGCCTCGCGAGCGGCCAGTTCGGATTCGATGGCGATGACGTCGCCGAGTTTCTCGGCCTTCGAGAGCAGCGTCCGGACTCGAATCACGCTGGCCTGCATGGTCTTCATCCGGCTATCCAGATCGACGAGTTGCGCCGTCACGTCCTGGGTGGATTCCTGCTGGCTGAGCACAGTCCCGACGCCCGTGATTGCCCTCATCACGTCGCTGTAGCTGCCGGCCGGCACCCGAAGCGTGATGGACATCGTGGTGCTGGAACCTTCGGCGCCCCCGACGTAGCCGGCTCCCGTCTGCACGAAACTTCTGACCTTGGCCGCCGCATGGTCGACCGCTTCAACCTCGTTCCGGCGGTCCGCGTCGGCTCCCTTCCCGCTGGCCCTGACGGTGATGTCAAGTGTGAGGGAGGCGGTTCGGATGACCTGCCGGTCCTGCGCCTGTACGCCGGCGGAAATACTGACTCCGGCAACGCCCTTCTGGCTCGAACCCGATGATGCCTTCCCGCCGGCGGGAGCAGCAGCGGCGCTCGTGCCGGCGGCTGCGGCGCTCATGGCGGCGGCGCTCGTCGCTGAGCCAGCGCTCGGAGCGGAGCCTGCGCCGTCGCCCGCCGGATCGCCGACCACCTGCGTTGACCTCATCGAAGATGCCGAGACTGCGGTATCCGAGCCAGAGTTGGTGCAGCCGATGGTGAACGCCAGTAGCAGCCCGCCGATCGCCGCTCCCGCAGCGATCTTCAAGGGCCGTCTGCCGCGCACCGGGCGCGCGCCGGCTCTCAGGATTGCCGCGTTCGGTACCTCGGGCGTACGGCGCATTTCGTCTCCCCAGATGTGGTGGCGCTTGCACGCCGATCCGTGACGCCGGCAATGCCGACGGTGCCCATTGCCGGGCTTGTTCACGAACTGGACGGCAATTACCCGGCTCGGGGCTGCACGAAGATGAGTCACGATTGGGACACGGTCAAGCCTTTCGACCGCAGAGCGCGACTCTCGTGCACTCGATGATCGAGCGTCCGCACCGCCGGACGCTCCCGCGCGGGTTGTGCCCGGTGCGCTTGGGTTGCAGTGCGCGCGGCTGCGCCGCGATGCGCGCGGTTGCAGTGGGCTCCACCGCAATGAGCTGACGAGCCGGCCCGACGACCGGACCCGACGAACCGAACGCGAACCGAACCCGGCGAATCGGGCAGCTGCCCGCGCCAGCAGCCCGCGCCAGCAGCCCGCGCCCGCTCGGATCGCCAGGGCCGTTGCGCGCGTCGGTCGGCTATTCGCCGACCAGATGCCGAAACGCCTGCAGGTTCTGCAGCGAATGCCCACGGGAGGTCCGCCAGGCCCATTCGCGGCGAATGGCTCCGGCGAATCCGCGTTCCAAGATCTGATTGAAATCTTCGTCCGACGTGGTGAGCACGACGCCAAGGACGGTGTTGAGCTCCTCCGCCGGGGTCGCACCGAGCGTGGTGAGTCCGAGCCTGCCGACCAGATGAATGTCGCCATCAGCATCGAGAGCGTAAGCGACCGTCCGCAGCTTCGCGTTGCGCTGCAACAGGTACCGATACACCTGCTCGCGGTTCTCGTCGGGTGCACGGCAGACGAAGGACTCGATCAACAGTTCGTGCGAGCCGACCAGTAACCACAACAGGGTCCGGTGCCGCCGCTCCCCCGGCAGCGTCAGCAGGAACGCATCGCCCGGTTCGGCGCGGAAGTCGACGCCCAATTCGTCGAGCGCGTCTGAGATCTGCTGCACCTGAACGCTCGTCATATCCGCACCTGCGCAGATGCAAGCACAGCGCGCCGCCCCGAAACGCTCGTCATATCCGCACCGGCGCAGATGCAAGCAAAGCGCGCTGATAACTGTCCAACAATCCGTCCACAGTCCGCTCCCACGAGAATCGAGCCGCTTGTACCGGTGCTCCGGCCGACAGCTCAGCCTGGCGCACCGGGTCCAGCAATACTTCCGCGAAATGGTCCGCCCAGATGGCCGGGTCATGACCGGCCACCAGTAGTCCGCTCACGCCATCGTCGACGGCCACCCGCAGGCCGCCGACTGCGGCCGCCACCACCGGAGTGCCCGACGCCTGCGCCTCGAGCGCGACGAGCCCGAACGATTCGTTGTAGCTGGGCACCGCAACCAGGTCGGCGGCCTGGAATACGCGGCACAGCTCGGCCGACGGCATCGGAGGCAGGAAATCGACCTGCGCAGCCAGCCCCAGTTCGTCGGCCAGTTCCGCGAGCCGGTGCGGCGCGATCCGACCGGTACCGGAGGCTCCCCCGACGACAAGGACGCGGAGCGGGCGGTGTGGGTACCGCGCGTGGAGCACGGCCGCCGCCCGCAGCAGCACCTCCGGACCCTTGAGCGGCTGGATCCGACCGGCGAAGGCCACCACCAGTTCGTCGTCGGCGATCGAAAGGGCGAAGCGGGCGGCGACCTTCGACCCGGGCCGGAAGACGTCGGTGTCGACCCCCGGGGGCACCACGTCGATCCGTTCCTGATCGGCCCCGTACAGCTCGACCAACTCCCGGGCCTCCGACTCGGTATTGGCGATCAGTCGGTCGGCCTCGGCAATCACCTGCTCCTCGCCGATTACCCGGCCGCGCGGCTCGGGCGAATCGGATTCGGCCAGTGCGGCGTTCTTCACCTTCGCCAGCGTGTGCGCGGAGTGGACCAGTGGAACACCCCACCGGTCCTTGGCCAGGTAGCCGACCTGCCCGGACAGCCAGTAGTGAGAATGGAGTAGGTCGTAGAACCCGGAATCCTGGCGAGCCTCCGCGCGCAGAACACCGGCAGCGAAGGAGCACAGCTGGCCAGGTAACTCGTCCTTGTCCAGCCCCTCGAAGGGCCCAGCGGTGATATGCCGAACGAGAACCCCGGGAGCCATTTCCACTTTCGGTCCCTGGTCCGACGAGGTGGCCCTGGTGAAGATCTCCACCTCGATACCCCGCGCGGCGAGCCTCACGGCTGTCTTGGCGACATAGACGTTCATACCCCCCGCGTCGCCGGTACCTGCTTGCGCCAACGGAGAGGTGTGCAGCGAGATCACCGCCAACCGCCGCAATTCCGGCCGTCGAGAACTACGAGCCACGGTGAACATGACCTCCGGACTGGACGAAACAGAGCGCGTGCGACGTCGGAGAGAATCAGAGCGCCGATAGCGCCAGCCAGTCGGAAGGCGAGTAGATCCAGTCGTACAACGCATCCTTCTCGCTCATGGCCGGTCCGCCGCCGGGCGCCGAAGGATCGGTGTTGCTGACCACCACCGGGTCTCCGTAGAGGGTGGAGTTGTAGTAGTCCTGCGCGTCAGGTTCGCCCATATTGATGCATCCGTGCGAAATGTTGGCGATGCCGAACGCAGCCTTGGCCTTGAGATTCTGGTGGATGAATTCGCCATTGTTGTTGATTCGTACGGCCCACTTCTCCAGAACATTGCAGTAGTCGAATTTCGGATTGCACATCTTGAAGGTCGGATGTTTCTCGGTGACGACATGAATGCCGTTGACGGTGGCACGCCCTGGCACCGACTCCTTGCCGTAGGACACCGCGTAGTTCTTCGTCACCTTGTCGTCGACGGTGACGATCAGCTTGTGCGTGGAGGCGTCCGCGACGACGATCTGCGACCGACCGACACTGAAGTTCGAGACGAAGTCCTCGCGACCCCACTGCCCGTTGCCGTAGTCCACACCTTTGAGGTCGGCTTCGACGTGCACCTTGGTGAAAGCGGGCCAATACGGGGTTGTCGGGTTGGCCGGGCTCTTCGTCGGACGCCAGTGCACCTGAGATTGCACTGGACCCTTGGCCAAGATCTGCTCGTCCTGGACCCAACCCCAGTTGCCCTGCAGGGCGGCGCCGGCCGACGTGGTCACCTTGAGGGCGGCCTCTGCCTTCGCGCGATTCTTCACCACGCCGGAGAACGTGACGATGATCGGTGCAGCGACGCCCACGGTATCGCCGTTCGGGATCTGCACGGAGGCCCGCTCGGTTGCGGTGGGCTTGACGGTCGTGAACTTGCCGGAGATCTTCGTCTGTTTGCCGTCCTTCGCGGCGGCGATGCCGGTGTAGGTGTACGTGGTGGCATAGGTCAACCGCTGGCTGTTCGTCCACGATGCCTTGTCGCTGGAAACGGCCCCCGCGATCTCCCGGCCATCGTCGCCGGCGAGCGTGAGCTGGGTGATGCTGGCCGCGAACACCGTCACCTTCACCGGATCGTTCGGCGGAACGTTCTTGGCACCGAACGCCGGTGTAGCCGTGATCCGCACATCGCTGCCCGGAACAGTCGTTGGTGCGGTCGTCGATGCGCTTGTCGGAGCTCCCGTCGCGCTCCCCTGGCTCTGGGCCGGCGTCGACAACTCGGGCGCGGAAACCGCCGGCTGCTGGACTTGCTGGCCGGACGTGACCGTGACCACGACGACCTGCGGTGCAGTGGACGTACAGGCAGACGCCGTCAACGCAAGGGAAGCAACCAGAGCCGTCAGCCCGAGAGCTCGTCGGCTGAACAGACGGAAAGAGCCTCTACGCACCGTGCATCTCCACTTCATCTGCCCGCGGTTTCGCGCGCGCCAGGACCATCGGGCATCGGGCCCGGCTACCACGGTAGTGGTTGGCCGTGAAGTTGCCGCGAAGCACGCACTCCAGAGGGCACCGAAAACCGATGCCGGCTCCCGGACCGTCGCCTGGCCTCGCCGACTGGCACCGGCGCGTTCCAGATCGACCCGCTCATCGTCGGACCGCTGCACGGCGCACCGGAACGGGAGAACTCTGGCCGGGGCTCCTTCCCACCGAATCGGACATGGGAACGGGAACGGGAACGGGAACTCTCAGGGTGCGATCGCCACCCCGACCAGCACTGGCTCGGGGTGAAGTGTGACGTCGAATGCGGCGCGTACGCCGTTCCTGATCTGCGTGGCCAGCGCAAGTAGGTCGGCGGTGCTGCCGTCCCTGTTGATCAGGGCCAAGGTGTGTTTGCTGGACACACCAACCCGCCCGCCGGGGCCGTCGAACCCCTTGCCGAAACCGGCCCGCTCGATCAGCCAGGCCGCCGACAACTTGATCAAATCCTCGCCGCGGGCGTTCTGACCGGCGGGATAGCGGGGATACGAGGCATCAGCGCCCAGCCGGCCTCGAACGGCCGCGTCCGTCCGAGCCGCGGCCACCGGGTCCAGGATCGGATTGGTGAAGAAGGAACCCGCACTGCGGGTGTCCGGATCGTCGACCCCTGGTTCGATCAGCATGCCTTTGCCGCGCCGCAGATGCAGGACGGCGTCGCGGACCGCCGGCTCCGGGGCCGTGTCGCCGACCGACACCCCGAGGGTCCGGGCCAGCTCGGCGTACTTGATCGGGCTCGAATCTCGCCGCAGGCGCACGGTGATGTCGATGATCACGGCGCGTTCGGTGCCTCGCAGCGCCGAGCTCCGGTATGCCAGCTCGAGTTGAGACGCATCCACCCGGCGAATCGCTCCGGTTCGCCGGTCGTACAGGGTCACCGCCACGAGCAGGTCTGCGATCTCGGTGCCGTAGGCGCCGACGTTCTGAATCGGCGTCGCGCCAGTGCTGCCCGGGATACCGGAAAGCGGAGCGAGCCCGCTGAGCCCCTCGGCCACCAGATGGCCGACGACCGTGTCCCAGTCCTCCCCGGCGCCAATGGTCACCAGAACGGTGCCATCAGAGCGGACCGCTCCGATCGAGACGCCGGGGATCGCTATTCTGACCACCGGCGCATCGATTCCCTCGTCGGCCACCAGCAGATTCGATCCGCCGCCCAGCACGAGCACCGCAGGCCCACCGGCCGGCACCGCCTGCACCAGTTCGGCGGCGGTGGTGACGGTGATCAGGTCCGGTGCCGGGCCGCCGAGCCGGAGAGTCGTGAAATCTGCAAGGCGAACGGGGATGGGCACCGACTCAGATTAGTTGCTCGCCGCCCGCGGCCACGCTGGCAAGATGTGCGATTGCCCGGCCATGCCCTACGGATCTGGAGGATCTCGTGACCAATCCCGACCCGGTGATGACGACCGTGGGTGAGGCCATCGGCCTCGGTCAGAGCGGAGACCGCGAGAAGGCCCGGAACTTGCTCGTACATGCCTGGGAACAGGTCGGAGCGACTGGCGACCCGATGCACCGCGTCGGCATCGCGCACTCGATGGCGGACCTGCAGGACGCACCAGAGGACGAGCTGATCTGGGATCTGCGCGCGCTGGAAGCCGCCGACCAATTGACCGACGGCCGAGTGGCCGAAGCCGGAATCGGAGCCCCGGTGGCGGGCTTCTACCCGTCCCTGCACCTCAACCTCGGCGAGGCGTATCGCAAGCTGGGGAACTCGACGCAAGCGCGAGATCATCGGCGGAAGGGACTTGATGCGGCACAGGCGTTGGATTGGGTCGCGGAACCGGCGGACGGGTACCAGGCGATGATCCTGGACGCGCTGCAACGGCTGGGTGAGCGACTCGACGCGTCATCGGCAACCGACCGGTAGCGCCGCTGGCCTACTGTGGAAAGCCTGGTGTACACCGTCCATCCAGCCGACCGCACGAGCCCTGGAGCCCCGCCTTGGCCACCTCACTTTCCGTCAACCACGATTTCGCTGCTTCGCCGGCGGCCGTCTACGCCCTGCTCACCGACCGTGCCTTCCTCCAGAGGCGGCTCGAGGCGACCGGCGGCACCGATCCCGTCGTGGTCAGCCTGGATGTCGCAGCGGACGGCGCCACGGTGGTCACTCGTCAGGCCATCCCTGCTTCGGTCCTACCGTCGATGGTGGCGTCCTTGATCCCCGGCGACCCGGTGACTGAACGCACCGAGAACTGGCGCGTGGACGGGAATGGTTACCAGGCGGATTTCGGGGTCGTGATCAAGGGCGCTCCCGCCTCGCTCAAGGGCACCATGTCGCTCACCGCGTCGGGAACCGGCTCCACGCTCAAGGTCGACGGACAGGCGACCGTGCCGATTCCGCTCTTCGGCGGCAAGATCGAATCGGTGGTCGCCGAGCAGGTCGACGCGCTGTTGACCAAAGAAAACAGTTATACGGCAACGACTCTCGCTTCTTGAGCAGGGCGCGCCTGCCAACTGGGCGAGGCGAACCGGTTCGAGGCGGCCACCGCCGGAATCTCGACGAAGGGAATGCGTCGGCGCCACAAGCTGTTGCGACGCACAATGGTGTGGACGGACGGTGCTGGACGGACGGTGCTGAACGAGCGGTGCTGAACGAGCGGTGCTGAACGAGCGGTGCTGGACGGACGGTACTGAGCAAGCGTCGGTGCTGAACGGACGGTACTGAGCAAGCGGTGCTGGAGCGTATGTCCAGCAGCGGGTGCTCGAGCAGCACGATGGAACCGAGAACGCACCGCACCCCAGACGAGAAGTTCAGGAGGCACCGAGATGGCCGGCGAACCGGGTGAGCTCTACGAATTGCACCTCGAAGTTCCACAGATCGACGAGCTGGCAAACCCGGTGCTGATCCACGCCCTCGACGGATACGTCGACGCCGGCTCAGGGGTCAGCCTCGCGGTCAAGCAGTTGCTCGACAAACTAGAGAGCACCGTGATCGCGACGTTCGACGTGGATCAGCTGATCGACTATCGGGCTCGACGGCCCACTCTCACTTTCGCCAGGAACGCCTTCATCGACTACGACGCGCCGGAACTCGCCATCAGGGCTGTCATCGACGAGGGCGGCAGCACGTTCTTACTGCTTACCGGGCCGGAACCGGATGTGCAGTGGGAGCGGTTCGCGCTCGCTGTCGGGCAGATCGCGGACCGCTTCGCCGTCCGGCTGACCGTGGGATTGATGGCCATTCCGATGGGGGTGCCGCACACGCGGCCCACTGGCATGTCAACCCACGCCACCCGGCCAGAACTGGTCGACGGCCCACAGGACTGGATCGGCACCATTCAGGTTCCCGGCCATGCCACCGGGTTGCTGGAATACCGGTTCGGCCAGGCCGGCCGCGACGCGATCGGTTTCGCCGCGCACGTGCCGCACTATGTTGCGCGGTCGGACTATCCGGAAACAGCCCGGACGCTCATCCAGGCGACCTCTGACGCAACGGGACTGCTGCTTCCAACGGCGGGCCTCGACGCAGCTGCCGCGGCCGTGCAGGTGCAATTGGCCACCCAGCTTTCCGAGAACGTCGAGGTGGCAGAGATGGTGCAGGCATTGGAGCAGCAGTACGACGCCTTCGTCTCCGCGACGGGGCGGGGGCTGCTGGCTGAGTCCGCCCCGTTGCCAACTGCCGACGAGTTGGGTGCCCAGTTCGAGGCTTTCCTCGCCGACCGCGAGCGTCCCTGAGAGCCCGGGCCGACCGAACGTGCGTGCCTGTCGGCGCCATTACGTGATGCTCGTCGGAGCAGACGATTGACCCTTTTCAGCGCAGTCACGGACGCTTGTCAGCAGAAGTGACATTTGACGCTTTCTGAACCGATCGACGGCAGGGACCTGACAGGTTCGGCGTGGTAGGACGACGCTCTTTCAGAGCTCGCCGACCACCACACCCGGATATGCCTCTTCGACGTGCACGACCGTCGCGGTTGGGGCCGCGGCCCCGTCTTCAGCCTGCCACTTCTGATCGAGGGTCAGGCTGAAAGCCTGCGCCTGATCGAAAGTGTCGAACGGCCCGACGGCTCGCGGCGCCGTGGAGGCATGCTCCTGGCTTTCCCCGATGATGACTACGAACATGTGAATGCCCTTCGCTTCTGGATGCTGACGGTCACTGATCCCACGGGGATCATCCTCGAGATCACTCTCGGTCTCATTCTCACATCACACTCAGGATCATTCCGAGGAATCATTCCGAGGATCATTCTCGCTGCACGAAGGCCGATCTACTGTCGATCATGAAAAGCTACGATCGAAGACATGATTGCCGTCCGACGTAGCGTCGCAGACCTGCTCCTGCATCACCAGCCTCAGGGGGGCACCGAGGGAGCCGATGTCGCCCGGGTGCTCGAAATGGTGAGGACAACGGACGACCCGTGGTCACAGCAGTTACCCCTGCATCTCACCGCATCCGCTCTGGTAGTGCACCCGGCCACCGGCCGTATTCTGCTGCGATGGCATACCCGGCAGCAGAGTTGGTTGCAGATCGGGGGGCACGGCGACCCAGGCGAGACCGAACCGCTGGAAATCGTCCTCCGGGAAGGCCTCGAAGAAACAGGCTTGGGCGATCTGCGGCCGTGGCCCGATGCTGGGCTGTTCCACGTCGTCATCTGTGCCGTGCCGGAGAAGGGGGACAGTCCCGCGCACGAGCATGCTGATCTGCGCTTCGTGCTGGCTACCGATAGTCCCGATTCGGCGCGCCCTGAACGGCCGGACGCGCCGCTGTGTTGGCTGAGCCTCAGTAAGGCGGAAGAGCTGACCGGGCAGGACAATCTGCGCGAGACCATCCGCCGTTTCGGCCTAATCGTCGCGAACTGACTGCCGGCTCGCATCGCACCAACAGCAGACAGCGCCGAGCACTGGGTAGCGCCGGGCACCGGGCAAATGCGGCATGCAGGGCAGAGGGACGCGATATCTTCCACCCGGCTGGCCTCGGCTCGGCCCGGCTCACCCCGCGATCACTGCTGCCAGCGGTCTCGCAACTTCGTAATCACATCACGCAGAATTCGGGACACCTGCATCTGGCTTACCCCAATTGTTTCGCCGATCTTCGCCTGCGACAACCCCTCCTTGAATCGCATGGCGACGACGGTCCGCTCGCGTTCGGTCAACGTCCGTAGCACCACTTCCAGGGACATGCGGTCGTCGACCGTGCTCATGCAATCCTCGCCACTCCACTGCTGAGCGATGAAAAGCCCAGCTCCGGAATCGGAATCGATCGACGGGGGCCGGCACAGGCCTGCCGCGGCTCTGGCTTCTCTGATATCCGTGACCCGAGTGTCGAGGCGCTGCCCCACCAGCGCGTCCGATGGGCGCAGCTCACCGGAGTCCTGAAAATCCCGCTCGGCTACCGCTATCGCCGCACGCAATTCCTGGATGCGGCGAGGCGGCCGCACCAGCCATGAATGGTCGCGGAAGTATCGCTTGATCTCGCCGGAGATCGTCGGAACTGCAAATTGCAGGAAGTCGTCGCTCAGCCCTGGCTTCCACCGGGATACCGCCTTGACGAGGCCCAAACAGGCCAGTTGCTCGAGGTCACCGCGTTCTACACCACGGCCCCGATAGCGGGAGGCAATCGATTTCGCGACACTCAGATGTTCCACGACGACGTCGGACTGCAAACGCTTGCGGCGTGTGGCGTCTTGGCATTCGACCATTTCGGCCAGCAGTGCGGCGACCCGTGCCGAACGTTCCGACATGACACGCCCATCGGGCGAGCTGTGCGAGTTCGGGCTGCTCGGGACAGCTTCGCCAGCAAGGGTTTCAGCCTGCCCGTCGCCTACGGCTACACCCAAGTCGAGGCCGTCGACCGGCTCACGCGGGGATGGAAGCGCTTCGCTTTCCGGGCCGCCGTGAATTCGGGTGACAGCCTGCCCAGGACGACGATGAGCCAGTCTCCGACGAGAGGCCTGACGTCCGCCCGCCCAGTCTGCAGTCCCGCTCGTTCGGTCTGCAGTACCACTGCTGGCCGCAGCATCGAGCTCGGATTCGTCACGAGCCGGAGTTGCGGGGTGAGAAACGTTGTAATCAAGGGATACCGACACAGAAGTCTCCTAGTTTCCAGGAACTTCTGGCGCCTCTTTTGGACCAGATTCATGCTCTGTTCACCACTGCGCGGCCGCTGTTTTGAGCTCGCGCTTGGTTCTTCACTGCGCTGGAACTCGGTAACGATCAGGTACGTGAACTGATCGATGTCGCAACCTTACCCCTCTCCGCCCTGGCTTGCGCAAGTCTCTCAGCGGAATTTTTCGAAAGCGGTGAACGTCGTCGCGCGCACCCTTGGTCCCTTACGAACGAAGTCCCACCCCGGGCTCCGCCGTGGGCGACCAGCTGTTTCCGGAGGCCATCCGAGTCCGCTACCGGCCCCAGTTCGGCCACGGCGCCACCGGTTCCGGTATCGAGCGGTGGGCTCCGCCGTGGGCTCCGTCGCCGGCCCCCGGTGGCTGCGGGATGAGTGAGCGCGATCAGAACAGCGGCACCGCGGACTGCAAGCCTTCCGACTCCGCTTGGAAGGTCGGTGGTCGCCGATCCGTCGCAGCTCCGGCTCTGGTCGCACTGGTCGACGGTGGTTGGGTAAATTCGCTGGTTACAGCATCGCCGCCCGACCCGTGGAGGAATTGACTCGTGTCGACGTCCCGCACCCTGACTCCGATGAGGCAGGCCGAATCTGATCGACCGGCGGGGATTCACGATCACGACCGCCCGCTGAGCGACTACAGCCTGCTCGGCGGCGCCTCGGCCGGTACCTGGCTGCGAGCAACGTTGACGGACATCGACGAAGTGCTGAGTTCACCGGCCGCACGGACCCGCGGGCGCGACAGACGGTGGGCGGCCGCGGATGTGCCCGCCTCACCGCACGGACGCGCGGGCGCGACAGACGGTGGGCGGGCGCGGGTGTGCCCGCCTCGGTCAGGTTGGTACCCCCGACCCGTCCGAGGCATCTCCGGGCGACATCGTAGTGACGATGTCGCGGGAACTGCTGTGAGCACCCGATTTCCCACCGCGAGCGCGGTTCTGCGCTGGAACGGCGATTGGTCCCAGCTCCAATTCGAAATGACGATGCTGACCGCGGTCCACGTCCCGAGGAGTAGGCCATGACAAGCGGTGGTCCGGCAGCCGGGCACCTCGGGCGCAACCGATTCCCGCACCTGCCGAACGACTTCGCGTTCGGGGTCTCGTCGTCTGCACTGGGAATCGAAGGCGGAGCGGCGATAGATGGACGCACAGCATCGATCTGGGATGCGGTAGCTGCGGGGCCAGGTCGAACGGCCGACGGGAGCACGGGTGCCGTCGCGGTCGACCATTACCACCGATATCCGGAAGATCTGGCCCTGCTGGCGGAGCTGGGCGTGGACGCCTATCGATTCTCGATATCCTGGTCGCGAATCCAGCCGGGCGGTACCGGGCCGTCAAATGCCGAAGGCCTGGATTTCTACGACCGGCTTGTGGATGGATTGCTGGCTATTGACATCGAGCCATGGGCGACCCTTTACCACTCTGACCTCCCTGTCGATGCGATGATGCGTGGCGGTTGGCTCGACCGCGATACTGCCTCGGCGATGGCGGACTTCGCCGCCCTGGCGTCCGATCGAATCGGTGATCGGGTAGCGCGATGGATCACCATGGCGGATCCGGTGATTCATATGGGTTACGGCCATGCCCTCGGAGTGGACGCACCCGGCCTGACCTTGCTGGCGGACGCCATCATGGTCACCCACCACCTGCTGCTGGCTCACGGTCTGGCGCGCGAAGTTTTCTCCGAGACGACCGACGCACCAATAGGAATCGCAAATCGTCACACTGCGGTGACTCCAGCCGGAAGCTCCGCACCGGACCGCGTGGCGGCTGCAATCTACGACGCATATCACAATGGGCAATTCGCAGATCCCATTCTGCTCGGGCGATATCCCCGTTTGCTTCGTCCGCTGTTGGACCGTCATCCTGGACTGATTAAGGATGGTGATCTGAAGCTGATCTCCGCTCCGCTGGACTTCTACGGCGTCAACTACTTCCATCCGACGGCGGTGACAGCGTCCCCGGACAACGCGACCATTCCCTTCGACCTCAGCCAATTCAATGAGCTGGCGGTCACCGAGAACGACTGGCCCATCCATCCGAGGTCGTTGGGCGCGGTGTTGCACGGGCTCACCGACCGGTATCCGAATCTGCCACCTCTGGTCGTCACCGAGAACGGAGCGGCATTCAGCGACGTCGAGTCCCCCAGTACCGGAGACGCGACCTCGACGCCTCAGGACAGCGGCCGGATCAACTATGTGGCCTCGCATATCGCGGCCATCGATCAAGCGATTGCCGAAGGAGTCGACGTCCGCGGATATTTTCACCGCGGCCTGACCGATGCCTGGGAAGGATCGGAAGGATTCACCCGCCAATTTGGCCTCGTTCGAGTGAGCGAGGATTCGCTTTCCCGAACACCGCGTGCTTCTTTCGCCTTCTTTCAAAAGGTGATCACGGAACATCGAAGGCGGCGAACGTCGGAGCCCGGCGCGCACCACGCGTCCGCCTCCGTGCTGACCGATTCTCCTCCAGCGCCGCCGTGCTGACCGATTCTCCTCCAGCGATCGGCGCTATCAGGATCCGGCCAACGCGGCAGTGAGGGTGGCGTGCAAGCTCGGCCCTGCCACCACCCAGCCCGTCTCGGCTCCGGTCAACGAAATCGTGGTCATCAGCGCCCCCGCCTCGACTGCCATCAACCCGCCGGCCGCGACATCCCAGTGCTGGACGCCTTCTTCGTAGTAGGCGTCCACCTGGCCGCCGGCCACCTGACAAAGATTCAGGGCCGCTGACCCGAACCGCCGAACGTCGCGGATCCGCGGTAGCACTCGTGCGATCACAGCGCCCTGGAGTGCGCGGCGTTCGGCGCTGTATCCGAAACCCGTTGACAACATGGCGCTGTCCAGGGCCACCGGATCGTTGACTCGCAGTCGACGTTGTCCGGCGAAGGCTCCGCCGCCGCGCGATGCGGTGTAGATGCGATCCATGACCGGGTCGAGGACCACACCGACCAGGCCTCCATCAGCGTCCTCCGCGGCAATGCTGACAGAGAAGTTGTCCAGTTCGTAGAGGTAGTTGACGGTGCCGTCGAGAGGGTCGATGACCCAAGTGATGCCGGACTGCGAATCGCGGGACGCTCCTTCCTCTCCGAGAAGGCCGTCATCCGGTCGCTCCGCCGACAGCATCCCGACCATCAACGCCTCGGCGGCGCGGTCGGCGTCCGAAACCGGATCCGTCGCCGACGACTTCGTGGAAAGACCCTGGATCCGGCCGTAGCGGGACATCAATTCGGCACCGGCAGCCCGGGCGACCCGAACTGCCAGGTCCAGCATTCCGTCGGGTTCGAGGTTGCAGTCGGTGTTCGTCATGCGGCTCATCCTGCCGTAGTGCACGCTCCAGAACGTAGTAGATGCGATGTTGACTACAACCCCGGATCTACTACGGTGTGGTGCCGCTCGACGCACACTCGGTGGCCAGCACCGGACTCGAGCCGATAACGACGTCGACGATGTCACCGGGCTGCAGTGCAACCGTCTCCCCGACCGACATCTGCGCGGACAGCACGGTTCCGTCGGCGAGCCGCGCGCGCACCCGACCGTGGGCGCCAAGAAAGCTCGTCGAGATCACCGTCGCCGTACCGGGTCCGGAGCCGACGCCGACGCTGGGTGCCAGGCGTACTGCCTCCGGGCGGACGAGGGCCGTGACTGCACCCGATGTGGACGATCCGGGTAGTAGCGGAACCACACTGCCCAATACGTTCACCACGCCACCGGAAGCGTCGCCGACGAGCCGGTTCGTCAGGCCGATGAAGCCGGCCACGAATTCGGTGGTCGGCGCCGAGTAGATGACATCGGGCTTGTCGATCTGCTCGATTCGGCCGGCGCGCATCACGCCCACCCGGTCAGCGATGGCCAGGGCCTCCTCCTGGTCGTGCGTGACGAACAGAGTGGTGGTGCCGACCTCGAGCTGGATCCGGCGGATCTCGTCCCGCAGCTGGACTCGCACCTTGGCGTCGAGCGCCGACAGTGGCTCGTCCAGCAGGAGCACCTTCGGCGCGATCGCCAATGCCCTCGCCAGCGCGACCCGCTGCTGCTGACCGCCCGACATCTGATGGGCATACCGATCGGCGTGGTGATCGAGGCCGACGAGCTCCAGATAATCCTGGGCCGTCTTTCTTCGCTTGGCGGTGCCCTGCCCGCGCAGCTGCAGTCCGAAAGCGACGTTGTCACGGGCCGTCATATGGGGGAACAACGAATATGCTTGGAACACCATGCCCATGTCGCGCTTGGACGTCGGAACCGATGAGATGTCCTTACCGTCCACCACGACCTGTCCACCGTCCGCATCCTCCAGCCCGGCCAGCACCCGCAGTGCCGTCGTCTTCCCGCAGCCCGAAGGACCGAGCAGCACGACCATCTCGCCGGGCGCCATATTCAAGCTCATGCCGTCCAGGGCATGGATATCGCCATAGGACCGGCGAAGGCCGCGCAATTCGACGGCGACTCCCGGCCGGCCGGGCGCTGGGCTCCCCGACCGACCCATCGAACCCGCGGTGGGCTGTTCGTCGACAGCGGCGTTGACCGGTTGCATCATTTCCTTCTCTTCTTGTCACGCCGGGCGGTCCCGATCAGGCTGAAGCCGAACATGACCAGAAAACCGAAGATCAACAGCACCAACGACACCGCGGCGGTCAGCCTGGGATCGCCCCTGGCATTGAGCCCCAAATTGAACAGCGCAACCGAAAGGTTGCTCTTGCTGAGCAGGTAAGCCACCGTGTACTCACCCAGCACCAGCGCAATGGTCAGAAACCCGGCCCCGAGCACCGCCGCGCGGATGTTCGGCAGAATGATTCTCAGCATCACCCCGCCCCAGGAGCACCCCAGACCGCGAGCGGCTTCTGACAAGGTCTTGACGTCGATCGCCGCCAGCCCCGTGTCGATGGCCCGGTAGGCATACGGCAGCGCCAGAATCACATAGATGAAACAGAGCCAGATGTTCCCGGTGCCGAGCGTGTGGGCGATACCTCGGTAGATGGGGCCCAACCCCACCACCAGCACGATGGCCGGAATCGTCAGTGGCAGCAGACAAAGGAATTCGACCAGCTTCGACAGGTGAGGTGCCCGCAGCCTGATCCACGTCATGGTGGGAACCAGGAGTGCCACCGTCAGTACCGCCGTTACGCCACAGAGCGCCATGGTGATCTTGAAGCCGGCCACTAGGTCCGGAGCAGCCTCTGTCAGCTGGGACAAATGGAACACCGTCGACCAGGACCGCCAGGTGCGTTTGCCGTTGAGCAGCCTGGAGGAGAAATCGAACAATCCCGCCAGTGGCAACAACATGAAGGCGGCGACGAGTGCAATCACCACCCTGCGGATGATCGACTGCTTCCGGCGAGCCGCCGCACGCAATTTCCGCGGCGCCCGGCCGGCCGCGATCTCCGGCGCCAGCGGATATTCCATCGCTACTTGGCGCAGGGCGGATCCGTCCGCTTCGGGATCGATCTCAGACCGGCTGAGCCCCGTGCTGTCGGTCCCGGCACTCATCCGAGCCACCTGGACGCACGCTTCTGAACCCAGTAGTAAACGGCCATCACGACCGCCACGATGACCACCATGACCAGTGCTTCCGCCTTGGCAAGGTTCGGCGCGCCGAGCCCGGTCTCCGACGTCAGCGCGCTGCTGATCTGCAGGGTGATCAACGGTGACCCAAGGCTGACCAATGCGGCCGCTGTGGCGAACGCCGAAAATGCGTTGGCGAACAACAGCAGCAACGCTCCCAGGAACGAGGGCGTCAGGAGAGGTCCGGCCACCCGCCGCCAGAAAACCCAGGTCGATCCACCGAGCGACTCGGTCGCTTCTCGCCATTGTGGCCGAATGCCGTCCACCGCCGGCAGGAAAATGATCACCATCAAGGGAATTTGGAAGAACGAATACACGATGATCAGGCCGATCAAACTGGAAAAATAGTTGACGTCAGCCAGCGGAACTCCGAACCAGCTGTTCAAGGTCCGGCTGACCAGTCCGGTCCGGCCGGTGAAGGAGAAGATGAAGGCGAAGGCCAACATGACGCCGGAGAATTGGGCGAGGACCGACGAGGCGGCTGTCACCAGCTTTCGGAGGATTCCACCGGGCGGAGCAGTCGAGAGGAAATATGCGACGATCGCTCCCAGCGTGGCACCGATCAGGCCCGACACAAGCGACAGCACCAGCGATCGACCCAGAGCCGAAAGAATCGGCGACGAGCCGAACATCTCGCTGAAGTTGGCGAGGGAGAAATTACCGCCGGTGCCCTGGAATGCGCCGATCATCACCAGGGCGGTGGGGACCAGGAGAAAGATCGCGGTGTACACCAGGAATGGGGCGGCGCCCAACCCGGACTTCATGCGCCGCAGCCGGTTCCCTGCCCCAGATGTGGGGCGGAGAGCCGGCTGCAGGTCGGCCGTCGCCGTCGTCAAGACAAGGCGATTCGCGGGGTGTGCTTGCTTGCGGTCACGTCAGGAAATTGCCTTGGACCAGTTCGCCTTGATGTAGGCGTCGGCTTTCTTGGTCTGCTCGGCGGTCATCTGCGCAACGGCGCCTTCGACGACCGGCAGGCTCTTCGCTGCGGTGGGATCAACCGTCCCGGCCTTCTGCATCGCCTGGTAGAGCACCGGCAGGGCCCCACCCTTGATCCAGAAGTTCTGCGCCTCGGTGGTGTACAGGTATTCCTCCCAGAGGCGGGCGGCGGCCGGATGCGGCGCGCCCTTGTTGATCGTCTGGTTGTAGAACGAACCGAGATTGATTCCCTTGGGAACGAACGTCTTCCAGGTGAACCCGCCAGCCGGACCAGCGGCGACGACCGGCAGTTGGTTGAACGACCAGCCGATGATCGCGTTGACCTTCCCACCCTCCACCAGTTGCTTGGACCCCTTCACCAACGACAACGTTCCGGCGGCCTTCAGCGACTTGAAATAGTCGACGCCCTTGGAGATGTCGTCCAAGGAGCCCTTGTTCGCCAGCCCGGCGAAAACAACGGCCAGTAGGGCTTCATTGGCTGCTGTTGGGTCACCGTCCAAGGCGACGCTGCCCTTGAGCTTCGGATCTTTGAGATCCTCCAACGAGGTCAAGTCCTTGCCCAGGACGTCGGAGTTGTAGCCGACGGTCATGACGCCGGTGTAGTCATTGACCCAGAGGCCGGTCGACTCCTTGTTGGCATCGGGGATGTCTTTCCAGGCGCTCACCTTATAGGGGGCGAAATGGTCGAGGCTGGCCAGAGTCACCGCCGCGCCGAGATCGAAGACGTCCGGCGCCTGGTCGGTGCCCTTGGTGGTGTCAGCTGCCTGGATCTCCACGGCCGAACTGATGTCGGGCTGCTGCGAGGTCAACTTGATCTCGGGATACTTCTTCTTGAACCCGGCGATGATGTCTTTGTAGTCCGACCAGTCCGGCGGCAGTGCGATGACGTTGAGCGCACCTTCCTTCTTGGCCGCCGCCACCAGCGCGTCCATGCCGCCGAGATCTGCGGCGGAGGTGGCCTTCGCTGCGTCGGTGGTACTTCCGCCGCCACCAGCGCCCGAGGTCATCGGACCGGACGTCATGGCACCCGACGTAATCGCACCCGACGTCATCGCACCCGATGCCTTCGCCCCGGACGTCATGCCACCCGACGTCATCGCACCGGACGTCATGGCACCCGATGCCTTCGCCCCCGACGCCATCGCGCCCGAGGTCTTCACACCGGAAGCCATGGCGCCGGACGTGCCCGCGCTTGCGCTGCCGGGCGCGGTCGAGCCGGCCGCCGACGACGCACTGGAAGTGCCGGCCGCTGGAGTACTGGTGGATCCACAGGCACTCGCCGTGAGGGCAAGCACCGCAAGACCCGCGATGACGCCTGAACGGCTCAACGCGGTGCGGCTGGTGACTACTCGCACTTCATCCTCCTTGGGGACAATGGGAACTCTGCGGAGCGTCACGCCCGAAGGTGACGGAATGGCGTTGCACAGGGATCGGATCGGTGAACTGCTGCAGAACGTAACAAGGAGAACCGGCCGTGGGAATGCCCAGCAATATCTCGATTGCGCAACTCGTTGCGTATCTCGCAACCTATCGTCGGTGCCCTGGCGGGAGCGGCCGGATTGACAGCATCGGCCGCGCTACCTGCCACTCGCCGATTTCCCGGGCCGACCACCCGAAGCCAGCCACCGGGAGTCAGTCACGGACGTCAGTCAGAGGAGTCAGCGGTCCTCGCCAGTCCGTCGATGACCTCGGCGCCCGGCAGCAAGGCCAGCGCCGCGCCGTCGACGAGGATTTTCGAGGCCCGGATTCCCGACCCGATGATCACCGGTCCGGCGTCGACGACCGCGTGGTCGACCAGGATCGGCCAGTATCCGGGCAGCCCGATCGGGGTGATGCCGCCGTACTCCATTCCCGTCAGCTCGACCGCTGCAGCAGTGTCGGCGAACGACACCTTCCGAACGTCCAACCGGCGTCGGATCAGGCCATTGACGTCTGCCCTCGTCGTTGCCAGCACCACAGCCGCAGCCCAGCGCTGCAGGCCGCCGCGTTTGCCGGTCACGATGACACAGTTGGCCGACGCTGCCATCGGCACGTCGTAGTGCTCGCAGAAGGCGGCCGTGTCCGACAGGGCAGGATCGATCGGAGCGACGTAGAGCGGTGATCCGGACCAGCCGGTCAGCGCGGCCGCGACCGTCGGCCCGAGGAGGTCCGTGGACGGTACTTGAAGTTGGAGCCGGCCAAATCGCGGAATCGTCATCGCGTCATTGTCCTGCCGGACGCTCAGATTGGTCCTGCGGGACGGTGAGACCGGGTGTGCCAGTGGTCCTGCGGGACGGTGAGACCGGTCCTGCCGGACGATGAGTCTGGTCGGCGGGAGGGCGCCATTGTCCTGCCTGACGGTGAGACTGGTCCTGCGGACGGTGAGACCGGGCGCCATTGATCCTGTCGGTCCTACTGAGCCCGCCGAACGGCCCGCGAACGGCCGGCAAGGCCCAGCAGGCCCAGCGGCACCAGCAACAGCAGGACGAGCAACAGGAGGACACTGGGGCGGTGAGCACCGCGATGGCAACCCTCGAACAGCAGACGGTCGCCTCTGCGACGCCGCAGCCGGGTGCGAAGGCTCAGATCCTGAAGATCGGTCCGTTCCAGGTCTGGCCGCCGGTGGTCCTGGCGCCGATGGCGGGCATCACCAACACCTCTTTCCGCGGCCTGTGTCGCGAATTCGGTGCCGGCCTGTACGTCTGCGAGATGGTGACCACGCGTGCGCTGGTCGCACGCGACTGGAAGACCATGGAAATGATCCGGTTCGGTCCGCAGGAGTCCCCTCGTTCGCTGCAGCTCTACGGGGTCGACCCGGCCGTGGTCCGCGCCGCTGTCCGCATGGTGGTCGAGGAGAACCTGGCCGACCACATCGATCTGAACTTCGGCTGCCCGGTTCCGAAGGTCACCCGCAAGGGCGGGGGTGCCGCGCTCCCGTACAAACGGAAGTTGTTCGATTCGATCGTCCGTGCGGCCGTCCGCGAAGCGGAGCCGGCCGGCGTTCCCGTCACCGTCAAGATGCGCATCGGCATCGACCCCGACCACGTCACCTTCGAAGACGCCGGCCGGATCGCCCAGGACGCCGGCGTGGCCGCGGTGGCGCTGCACGCGCGGACCGCAATCCAGCACTATTCCGGCCAGGCCGACTGGTCGGCGATCGCCAGGCTCAAGGAGGTCGTCACCGCCATCCCGGTGCTGGGCAACGGCGACATCTTCCGGGCCTCCGATGCCCTGGACATGATGGCCGCCACCGGTTGTGACGGCGTGGTCGTCGGTCGGGGCTGCCAGGGCAGGCCGTGGCTGTTCGCCGAACTGGCCGCAGCCTTCGACGGACGTGGCGCACCGACCCCACCCGACCTGCGAGAGGTCGCGGCGATCCTCGTACGGCACGCGGAACTGCTCGGGCAGGAGATGGGTGCCGACCGGGGTATTCGTGATCTTCGCAAGCACATCGCCTGGTACCTCAAGGGCTTCGCTGCCGGTTCGGAGATCCGTCGCGAGCTCGGAATGGTTTCCAGCATCGATCAGCTCGAGTTCCTGCTGAACAAACTGGACCTCGACCAACCCTTTCCCGCGGCTGCCGAAGGACCACGCGGCCGTCAGGGCTCACCGCAGGGACGGGTGGTCGTCCCCTACGGCTGGCTGGACGACCCGGACGAAATAGTGGTGCCCACCGACGCGGAACTGGACACCGGTGGCGGTTGAGCGCCCGCGGGTCGGCAGGTCGAGTCGTCCGGGTCGAAGGGGGCGAAGTGCCGTCCTTACATTGACGGTGCTGATGGTTGCCGCCGGCTGCGCCGTCGCTTCGCCGAACGCTCCGGCCGCCGATCTGGTACACCAGGCGATCGACAGCTTCAACGCCGGTGCCGGTGGTCCGGTGACCGCGCAACAGTCGGTCCTGCGTCAGGTCGTGTCCAGCGGGCAACTCGGGGTACAGAACAGGTGCCCGACACCGGCCGTCACCATCGAACTCGAACCGGTGTATGCGCGGTTGACACCGGCGCCGGACTGGCGCCCGGCGAGCGGAACGCTTCCCGGAGTGGTCTACGCACTTCCGACGCTGATCCGCGTCTACACCGGCGACCGGATCACCGGCACCGACCTCACTGACCTGCACCTTGCGATCGACGGCGGTCGAATCACCTTTTCGGCGCTGTGCCTGCAGTAGCCGCGTATCGCCCGCGGAACCGGGGAACTCGAGGTGACAGGCAACTCGGCGCGCGCTCGGACGTCTGTCCGCTTGGGGGTTCTTCAACTCGGCGTGGTGACCTACCAGGACTTAGAACGACACCCGGTCACAGGATGTATCCATAGGATGCAGGCAATCGGCTCGCCCGCGGGACGGCGGCAGCGCCGACCGCGTGGTGCTCGGCGGAGGCAGCAGGGCAGCACAGGGCTTTCCCAAGCCCTGGATTCAGGTCAGAGCACTTCAGGTCAGAGCAGGTCAGGTCAGGTAGGACAGGAAAAGGAGGTCGCGTGAGCGGCGAGCCGCGCGACGGTAACGGTCACCCGTCGGAGCAACCGCCGGCCAGCCAGGTTGGCCAGCCGGTCGACGGAGCTGCTCGGCCGGCTGGGAACGCGGGAACACCGCCTGGACCCGAGCCGCTCGGGCGCCGCGGCGCCGACACCGCACCGGAGGGCCGGCGGCGACGCCGCGAAGAGCAGTCGCCCGATGACCCGACAGTTTCGGTCGGCGAACTGCTGGCCGCCATGGCCACCCCGCAGCCTGACCGGGTGGACCCGGCAGGACCACCTGCGGGGTCGCCGACCGCCGCCGACCGCGAGCGCACATCAGGGGCGAACCCACCGACACCCGCTTCGAGCGGGCCGGATCCCAAGACCGTGCTGCTCCGCCCCGACCGAGGCGGTGGAGTCGACGATCAGACGATGGTGCTTCCACTTCGGATCGATTCGAACGACCCCGCGCCGGTCCGGGATCTCGACGATCCAAGTACCCGCACGGACCTCATTCCCAAGCTGACCGGGGGGACCGCCGACCGCGCGGAAGCCGACTCGATCCTGGCTGCTCTTCGCCGGCAGAGCTCGGCCGTCCCGGCGGGCGCCCCAGCGGCCGTCCCGGCGAGCGCCACGGCGGCCGCCCTGGCGGGTGCCCACGGCGTGCCGTCCGGCGGCGGCGCTCCGCCCCCGCCCCCGCCGAGTTCGCCTGGCGCCTCCGCCTCTCCCGCGGAGCGACCGCGGCGTCGACACCGCGGCCTGTTGCTGGCCGGCCGCATCATCGCGGCCGTACTCGCCTTCGCCACCCTGCTCGGGATGGGGGTGGAGTGGAACATCCTCGACCGCGCCGGCAAGAACATCGTTTCGCACAGCGTCGACGCACTGAGCACCGCGGACCCCCAGATCTACACCGCCAGAACGACTGAAACAGTCGTCACCAATTCCAATGGCGTCAAGACGACGGAGCAGGCCAAACCGCCGACCGTCTATGCGCCCGAAAACATTCTGCTGCTCGGTTCGGACACTCGTGCCGGCGGCAACACCGCCATCGGCGGCTCCGATTCGTCGACGCAGGACGTTTCCAATTCAGACACCCTGATGATCGCCCATGTGTCCGGTGATCGTCAGCGCGTAACGGTGCTGTCCATCCCTCGGGACACCCTGATCCCGTCGCCGAAATGCAAGGCGTGGGATGCGAACACCGGAAAGGTTTCCACCAAGGACTTTCCGGTCACTCCCGGGCAGATCTCGCACATCAACACCGCCTACGCGGTCGGTGGCCCCCTGTGCACCGTGATCGCGGTTCAGGGGCTGACCCACCTGGGCATCACCCGGGTCATCGGCATTGATTTCTCCGGGTTCCAAGCGATGGTCGACGCCCTGGGCGGGATCAACGTGAACATCTGTCGACCGATCGTCGACCAGGTGCTCGGAAACGTCGCACCGGTTGCCGGTCCACAGAAGATCGCCGGCCTGCAGGCGGTCAGTCTGGTCCGGGCCCGCCACGTCATCGGTGACACCGAGTCGGACCTGGCTCGCATCCGCCGCCAGCAGGGCGTCTTGTCCGCAATTCTGCGACAGGTGACCGCCGCCGGAACCTTGTTGAACCCGAACAAGCTGGACAACTTCCTGCAGGCGTTCACCAACAACACGTTCACCACCAACATCAAGCTCGAGGACTTGGTCAACCTCGCCGGGTCACTGGGCTCGCTCGACCCCGGGCGCGTCAACTTTCACACGCTGCCGACCGTTCCCAGCACCCGGGTAGACGGAGCGCTGGAGGTCGACAAATCCAAGGCGCCCACCTTCTTCGATGATTTGATCAATGATCAGCCGCTGCCCGGCGACCAGACCACACCCGCCACCACCAAGGCGAATCCGACGCCGGGGCCGACGAAGACACCAGCGTCCAGCTTGAAACTCACGGTCGACCCGTCGAAGGTGACGCTCGAGATCTACAACGTGACCGGCCAGGGCAATGTCGCCGGCGATACCCAGACTGCGCTCAATGACATCGGTTTCAAGGTCTCGGACGACCAGCTCTTCAAGCCCGAAGGTCAGGTTCAGAAAAGCACCACCGTGCTCTACGCGCCGGCCAACCGGGCGGCCGCGCTGACCGTCGCGGCAGCGGTACCGGGGTCAACTTTGGTGATCACCCCCGGCCTGGGCTCCACCGTGCGATTGCTGGTCGGCTCCGCACCCACCGGAGCCATCAGCCGGGTGAAGGTGGGACAGACCGCGCCCGCGTCGCTCGCAACGGCCGTCAGCACCGGACCCTCCGTGTCGACCGACCCGGCCGCGACTTCCAAGTCCGCGGCCGCAGCGCCGCTCAATGCCGGAACGGCCGGCTGCATCTGAGTGGAACCTGCTCGACACCGGGCGTTCACCTCCCGGTAGCCGGTCGCTCAGCGGTACCGCAGCGACCGCAGCTATCCTTACCGCATGCGGCAGGCCTACCAGATCAGACTCAACGACCTCGGCGACCACGGGGCGCGGATGTGTCAGGTGGCCAGCGACGCACTTCGTGACGCCACCAAGGCGTTACTCACCGCCGACCTTTCCCTGGCCGAGCAGGTCATCGCCACCGACGTGCAGCTGGACGAAATGCGTGCGTCCGCGGAGACTGCGGCCCTAGAAATTCTGGCCCTTCAGGCGCCCGTCGCGACCGACCTGCGCGCCGTCATCTCCGCGCTCTGGATCGTTGCCGATCTGCAGCGGATGGGTGCGCTGGCAATGCACGTGGCAAAGGCGGCGCGCCGTCGGCATCCCGCCCAGGTGGTCCCGGTCGAAGTGCGCCCGATCTTCGAGCGGATGGGTCGCGTCGGCGTTCACCTGGCGGACCAGGCCGCCCAGCTGCTCCGCGAACGCGATCTCGTTCTCGCGAGGGCGATCGAGACCGAGGACGACTTGATGGACGATCTTCACCAGGAGATGTTCGCGGCACTGTTGTCCCCGAACTGGTCGCATGGCGTGGAACCGGCCGTGGACCTTTCGCTGCTGGGGCGCTTCTACGAACGGTTCGCCGACCACGCGGTTTCGGTGGGCCGGCGGGTCGTCTACCTGGTCACCGGCGAGAACGTCGGCGGCGACACCACTCCGGCCTCCCTCACCGCGCCGGAGCGGTGACGAATAGCGACACGTCGCCGCTCAGCCGAAACGGCCGGAGATGTAGTCCTCTGTCGCCTTCTGCCCAGGGTTGGAGAAGATTTTCGACGTCTCGTCGTATTCGACCAGCTTGCCGGGCTGGCCGACGCCGGCCAGGTTGAAGAAGGCGGTGCGGTCGGAAACTCGCGCAGCCTGCTGCATGTTGTGGGTGACGATCACAATGGTGTAGCTCGTTTTCAATTCGCTGATCAAATCTTCGATCGCCAGAGTGGAAATCGGATCCAGCGCTGAACATGGTTCGTCCATCAACAACACCTGGGGCTCGACGGCGATTGCCCTGGCGATGCACAACCGTTGCTGCTGACCACCGGAAAGTCCGGCGCCGGGCCGGTTCAAACGCTGCTTGACCTCTTCCCAGAGGTTGGCGCCGCGGAGCGAACGCTCCACGATGTCGTCGAAACTGTTCTTGGATTTCCGCGTACCGGCGATCTTGTAACCGGCGATCACGTTGTCGTAGATGGACATGGTCGGGAAAGGGTTCGCCTTCTGGAACACCATTCCCACCGTGCGACGCACGTTCACCGGGTCGATTCCTGGGCCGTAGAGGTCCTCGCCGTCCAATTGCACCGATCCGGTGACCCGACCACCCGGAATTACTTCGTGCATCCGGTTCAATGTGCGCAGGAAGGTCGATTTGCCGCAGCCGGACGGGCCGATCAGAGCCGTAACGGTCAGCGGGGCGATATTGATCGACGCACCCTCGACCGCCAGGAAATCGGTGTAGTAGACGTTCAGATCTTCGACGTCGATCCTTTTAGCCATGGTGTTCTGGTCCTTGTTGTCTGAGAAGAGTGCCGGTGCGTGCAGCGAGGCTCAATGCGGTTTCAGCGGGATGTCAGCGGGATTTTGGTTTGGCCAGCCTGGCCAACAGGCGGGCGGCAACGTTGAGGATGAGGACCACCAGCACGAGCACCAGAGCGGCACCCCAGGCCCGGGAATCCCCGAACGCCCCGCCGGAGCCGGTGCGCTTGCCCAACTGGTCCCAGACCATCATCGGCAGCGCCGCCTGGTCGCCACTGAACGGGCTTCCGTTGATCCGGTCGGCGTAACCCACCAACAGGATGAGCGGAGCCGTCTCGCCGGCGACTCTGGCGACGGCCAACAGCGCGGAGGTGATCAGGCCGGACATCGCGGTGGGGATCACGATCTTCACGATGGTTCGCCATCTCGAGACGCCGAGGGCGTAGCTCGCCTCGCGCAGGTCGCGGGGCACCAGCTTCAGCATTTCCTCGGACGACCGGACCATGACCGGAAGCATCAGAATGGCCAGTGCGATGGATCCGGCTGCGCCGAGCAGCAGAAACGTGTAGACGAAAAGGCCCGCGACGATGGACGGAACACCCGTCATCACGTCGACGAAAAAGGTGACCAGGCGGGCGAACAGGCCCTTGCCGTACTCGACCAGGTAGACGGCAGTGAACAGCCCGAGAGGCAGCGCGAGAACTGCGGCCAAGCCCACCTGTTCCAGCGTGCCCAGGAGGGCGGCGTACACGCCCCCGCCCGGATCCGCCGCGGTCACGCCGCTCATGGAATGGGTGAGAAAGCGGACGTTGAACGCCGGCAGCCCCTTCACGACGATGTAGCTCAGAATCAGGATCAGCGGTACCAACGCGGCCACGAAACTGGCATATACCAAGGTGGAGGCCAGCCGATCTTTGGCGCGCCGCCGGCCTTCCACCGCGAACGACTAGGTGGTGAGCAGCACGACGAACAGCAGGGCGGCGGAGAAGAACGCCGTCAGCCACCCGGTCCACCCCAGTCCGGCCTTCGCGGCCAGGGCCAGAACAACCCCGGCCGCGCCGGACGCCACCGGTGCCCACTTCGGCAATCGGGCGCCCACGAGCGCGGACGGTGTGACTCTGGTCGCCGGTCGAACGATCGTGGTCATCTGGAGCACCGGATTTCTCGTACCGTGGCCGTCGCCGCTGCCCGCGTGGACGGGGCGCTGACCAACCGGATGCGCTTCCTCATGCCGAGAACTCCTTCTTCCGGGCGATCACCAGACGGGCGATCGAGTTCACGACCAAGGTGATGGCGAACAGGAAAAGGCCCGCAGCGATCAGGGCCGGGATACCGAGATTGTTCGACGCGGCTTCGCCGAACTTCAGGGCGATCGTCGAAGCCAGGGTGTCGCCGCCCGGTTCGGTGATGTGGGTGTTGATGGTGAATCCGGAGTTGAGCACCAGCGCCACTGCGATCGTCTCGCCAAGCGCCCGTCCCAGCCCGAGCATTGCCGCCGAGATCATGCCAGCCCGGCCGAATGGCAGCACGGCGGTGCGGACCATTTCCCACTTCGTGGCGCCCAGTGCCCAGGCTGCGTCCTGCGTGTCTTTCGGAACCTGGAGGAAAACCTCACGGGTGACTGCCGACACCGTAGGAATGATCATGATCGCCAGGACGACACCGGCGATCAGAAGGCTTTGCCCGAACTGACTCGTCTGGGTCGCGGTGCGGTTGTGCAGGAAGGGCAGCCAGCCGAAGTACTCGCTCAGCCAACTCTGAAATCCACGGGTCGAGGGGACCAGGAAGTAGAGGCCCCACATGCCGAAGATCAGTGACGGGACGGCGGCCAGTAGATCGACCACGCCGCCCAGGGCTGTCGCGAGCCGGCGGTGGGCGTAGTGCGAGATGAAGAGGGCGATTCCGATGGCCACCGGGACCCCGATGATCATGGCGATGACGGCCGAAACGACGGTCCCGAAGAGCAGGGCGGCCACGCCGAACGTCGGAACGTCGGTGGGGCTGTCGGAGGGAAACTGCCAACTCTGCGTGGTGAGGATGTTCCCGTTGTTGGCTCCGGTGAAGGCGGGAACCGCCTTCCAGACCAGAAACGCCGCAATCGCAGCCATGACGACAAGTAGGAATCCGCCTGACCCGGCGGCCATTCCCCGGAAGATCTGATCACCGCGGCGGACCGCCCGGCCGCTGATGTTCTGGCCAGCTGAGCCCACCTGAACCCCTGGCCGCGGTGTCGCGTGGATGGACGAGTTGGTCCGTGCCAAGCCACCCAACCGCTTCCTGGCCGCGTCGGTCGCCGCGGTACCGCGGTCTTCGGCGGTCCGCAGTAGTTCGGCCTGCGCCTCGGAGCCGGATTCCGCGGCGGGGGCGCCGCTGCTTGCAAGGGCGTCCGAATCGTCGGTCACCGGTCTCCCACCTGCCTGATTGGACATGTTCCCTCACTGCGGCGCATCGGCCGCCGGTACCTCATAGTTGAATGATCGCTGACGTCGATGAACGGGCCAAGCCCGCCTCGCGGCGAACTGCCGCGAGGCGGGCGGGGAAGATGCCTGAAAGAACTCAGCGCTGACGGAGGCTGGACCCGATCAGGAAAGTGCCTTGACCGCGCCGACGACCTTGGTCTGGATTTCCGTCGGCAGCGGAGCCGCACCGATGGTGGTCAGCGAAGCCTGACCGTCAGTGGCGGTGTAGCCGAGGAACGACTTGAGCAGCGCGGCCTTGCCACCGTTGCCCGCGGAGCACACAGCCTCGTAGGTCACCAGGATGACCGGGTAGGCGCCGGCCGCCTTGGTCGCGTAGTCGAGCTTGAGTGAAAGATCCTTGCCGGTACCGACGACCTTGGCGGCCGCAACGGCCTTGCCTGCGGTTTCGGCGGTCAACGCGACAGCGCCGCCACCGTTGTCGATCTGAGCCACGGCCAGCTTGTTCGTCTGGGCGAAGCCCCACTCGACGTAGCCGATGGCGCCGGTCGTGGAACCGATGGCCTTGGCGACGCCGTCGCTACCCTGCGCGCCGGTGCCACCCGGAGCCGTCCACGACTTGCCACCGGTGAAGCTCCAGCCGCCCGCGGCGGTGAGGTACTTGGTGAAGTTGTCCGTCGTGCCGGAGCTTTCGGAGCGGTGCACGGTCGCGATCGCCAGGTCCGGCAGTTTCACGCCGGAGTTGACCTTCGCGATGGCCGCGTCGTTCCAGTTTGTGATCTTGCCGCCGAAGATGCCGACCAGGATCTGTGGCGTGAGGACGAGCTTGTCGACGCCGGTCACGTTGTAGCTCAACGCAATCGGGCCGGTGACCATCGGAAGGTCGATTGCGTCGTTGCTGGCGCAGCGCTTGCTCTTCGCGTCGGCGAACTGGGCTTCTTTCAGCGCCGAATCCGAGCCGCCGAAGTCGGTCTGGTTGCTGATGAAGTCGGTCACGCCTTTACCCGAACCACCGCCGCCGTAGGTGTTGATGGTGGCGCTGCACTTGGCGTTGTAGTCCTTGATCCACTTCGCCATCACGGCGCCCTGGGCGGTGGAACCGGACGACCGCAGAGTTCCGGTTGCGCACTTGAAACCCGACGCGTCGAAGGTAGCTCCGGCAGCCGGGGCGCTGCTACCGGACGAGCTGGCAGACATGGCGGGCGACGTCATCGCCGAACCCGACGTCATCGCAGAGCCGGAGGCACTTGCCGAACCCGACGTCATCGCAGAGCCCGACGTCATCGCCGAACCCGACGTCATCGCCGAACCGGAGGCACTTGCCGAACTCGGAGTCGCTGCCGCCGACGAAGCAGGACTCGAAGCCGGTGCCGGCGAGGCCGGAGCGGCCGCTGAGGCCGGAGCAGCGGCTGCACTGCTGGTGCTCGACGACGGTGCTGCGTTGTTGTCACTGCCACATGCGCTCAGAGTGAGCGCCCCAGCTGCAAACAGGGCCACCAGGGCGCTCGTACGCGTGATGTTCACGCCATTTCCTCCACGTTTGGGATTTCTTCCACGAATGCCGCACCCGACAGGCGCAGCGCATCACTCCCGGCGATGCAATCGCAACGGTATGGGTTCCGCATTGACGGTCGGGCGGGCTTGGGTGAACAGCGGATGAACGGCGGACGAGGGATGGGGGCAGGACATGTGACCAACGCCGCAACAACATTGCAATCAGTCCGGCAGCCGGTAGACCACATCGCTGGTGGACGTCCTGAAACCCATGCGGGAATAAAGGTTCAGCGCCTTGGAATTGTCGCCCTCGACATAGAGCAGCACCCGCTGCTCACCCCGTGCCGCGAGGTACGCGAGCCCGGCGGCGGTCAGCGGCGCTCCCAGTCCTCGCACCGGTGCCCCGGCGACCCGCGCCGACGGGTCAACGCCGAGGACGTACACCTCCCCGACGGATTCAGCGGCCGGGTCGACACCGGCTCCACGACCCGGCTCGGGCGCAGAGCCAGCAACAGGTGCAGCGCTCGCTGCAGGTGCAGGACCAGCAACAGGTGCAGCGCCCGGTCCGGCGGGATGGATTTTGGTCCAGTGAAAACCGAGCACGGTGTCCGCTTCGTCGACGGCGAGCAGGAAGCCCTCGGCATCGAACCAGGCCTGCGCCATCTCCGCCTGCAGTCCCGCGAGGTTCAACCGACCCTGTTCCGGGTGCCAATCGAAGGCGCGTGAGTTGACCAGGAGAAACTGCTCCTCATCCCGGCCCGGCACGAAGGAGCGCAGTCGGATTCCGGCCGGAACAGGAGCCGCGGCAACCTGTGCCGCCGCCCATTCCCGGCTCAGCGACCGCCGCATCTGCAGCAGTTCACGCGACTTCACCAGCCCGAGCCGGTCGGCCAGCGCCCGCGCCGCCGGTAGGTCGCCGTGCGCCCAGACCGCGCCGGACCGGGCCAGTGCTCGATCGACCAATTCCTCGCCGTGACCGCGACGTCGGTGCGCAGGAGGAACGAACAGCTCGACCGGGTCGCGTTCGCGGGCGACGGCGACGCCCGCCAGCTGCCCGTCGACCCTGAGCAGGAGGTACTCGTCGTGCCCACTGCCCATCGATTCCAGGACATGTCCAGACAGGGGCGCCACATTATCGGCGAGTGAGGTCGAGTCGGCGACGGCCTTCACCTGCTCAACGGATTCCGGATCAAGCCCGATCCAGGAGCCCGTCATCTTCGATTCACAAACCTTGTTCGGTTCACAAACCGGCGGCGCTGGTCGATCCGTCCCGAACCGCGGCCCGCGTCGGCGGCACCATCTTGTAACCGACGTTGCGGACCGTACCGATGAGCGCCTCGTGCTCGGGTCCGAGTTTGGCCCGGAGCCGGCGAACGTGAACGTCCACCGTCCTGGTGCCGCCGAAGAAGTCGTAGCCCCACACCTCGGTGACCAGCTGCTCCCTGGTGAACACCCGACCAGGATGCTGCGCGAGGAACTTGAGCAGCTCGAATTCCTTGTACGTCAGCTCCAGGGTGCGGCCCCGAAGTCGCGCCGTATAGGTGTCTTCCTCGATGGTCAGCTCGCCGAGGCTGATCATTCCGGAATTGGCCGAGGTGTTGGTGCGCGATTCCAGCAGACGCAGCCTGGCATGCACCTCCGCAGGGCCGGCACTGGCGAGGACGACGTCCGACACGCCCCATTCCGGACTGATGGCAACCATTCCGCCCTCGGTCACGATGGCGAGGATCGGAACGGCCAGGCCATCGGAGCCCAGCAGTCTGCATAGCGTGCGGGCCGCGGCCAGATCGTGCCTGGCGTCGAGCAACACCAGATCGTAGGGCCCGGAGGTGACGAGGGAAGCAGCCTCGGGCGCAGCTGCACGCACTTTGATGGGCAGCAGGTCTACCGCCGGCAACACCGTGGTCGGCAACGGATCAGCGGTCAGGAGCAGCAGATCCATGGATCGGTTCCTCGCCTTCAGCCGGTCTGGAGAACTACTTTCTCGATTCGGTAGATCTTATCGTGGCAACGGTGGGGCTATCACCAGCGCAAATCCGGCGCCGCTGAGCAACCTGGCAGTGGCTTCGATTGACCGACCCGCACCCCGCACCTTGCACCTTCACCCACCCCGCTCCTTCACCGCACCCCGGGCGCGGCCACGAGGGCTGACCGCTCCATCTGGTGCTGGCCCATTCGTCCACGGCCGGAACGCGACCCATGCACAATCGGCAGGATGCGCAAACTGGTGATTTTCCTCGTGGTGATGCTCGTCCTGTTGGTGGGCGTGGATCTGGCCGGCCGAGCGGTCGCCGAGTCGAAGGCCGGCGAAGCGATTGCGAACAAGACCGGCACCGCGGCTCCGGCCGTGCACATCCACGGCTTCTCCTTCCTGGTGCAGGCGATTCCGGGCCACTACTCGCACATCTCGCTGAACTCCTCCGATGTCACGGCCGGTCCCATCACCGGCATCGCGGCAACGGTCGAGTTGTACGACGTCGACTTCCCGCTCGGCGACGCGTTGAAGGGCGACACCAGCCGCCTGGTCGCCGCGCAGGCCACATTGACGGGCGTTCTCGCCGACTCCGCGCTCACCGCGGCGCTGCCTCAGGCCGGCGTCACCATCAGCCCCGGAACCGGTGGCGCCATTCGGGTCTCGACGACCGCGACCGTTCTCGGCCGGCAGGTTCCCGTCACCGCCGACATCGTTCCCTCCTTCCGGGCCGGGATCTTGCATCTGGACGCGACAGGTATCACTGCCGCGGGCACCACGCTGCCCAACGCCACCGAGCTGACGACGAAATTGTCGCTGGCACTGCCGCTGACCGGTCTGCCGTTCACCGTCGGAGCCGCCACCCTCACAGCGACCGGAACCGACCTGGTGCTCACCGCAACGGCCACCGACGTCGCGGTGGGCAAGACCGGACGGTGAACCGTCCCAGATCCCGGGAGCACTGAACCACTTTGATGGGCGGCAGGGCTGCTACCGTGAACCCATGGGCCCCCTGCTGACTTCCCGGCGAGCGGTCGACCTGGTTCGGGTCGGCAGCGCGCTGTGTTGTGTCTCCGGGTGCCCCAACTTCGCGCGGTAGTGCCTTTCCTCCGCGCCCGCGGTTTCCCGCCGCCCATCTGATCTTCGCCCGGTCCTGCTTCCGCGCGACGTCCTGTTCGAAATCCCGATTTCCATCTCGGCGCTCGATGCGCCGTTCACGCATGAGGAGCACAGTCATGAGCCGCGAGGAGTCTCTTGTCACCACCGAGTGGGCAGAGCAGAACCTGTCCACGCCCGGGCTGGTCTTCGTCGAGGTCGACGAGGACACCAACGCCTACGACGCCGGTCATCTGGCGGGCGCAGTGAAGCTGAACTGGAAGACCGACCTGCAGGATCCGGTCCGTCGCGATTTCGTCGACAAGGCCGGCTTCGAGAAATTGTTGTCCGGTAGAGGGATCAGCAACGACGACACGGTAGTTCTCTACGGCGGCAACAACAATTGGTTCGCCGCATACGCCTACTGGTATTTCAAGCTGTACGGCCACCAGGCGGTCAAGCTGGTCGACGGGGGCCGAAAGAAATGGGAGCTCGACGGACGACCGCTCACCGCCGACCTGCCCGACCGGGTGGAGACCTCCTACGTCGCACAGGATCAGGACCTGTCGATTCGTGCCTTCCGGGATGAGACGGTTGCCGCGATAGGCGTCCAGAACCTGGTCGACGTGCGTTCCCCCGATGAGTTCTCCGGCAAGTTGCTCGCACCGGCCCACCTGCCTCAGGAGCAGTCCCAACGCCCCGGTCACATTCCGACTGCAGTCAACGTGCCATGGTCCAAGGCCGCGAACGAGGACGGCACCTTCCGCAGCGATTCCGAACTGACCGAGTTGTACTCGGCCATCGATGACGGCAAGGACACGATCGCCTACTGCCGCATCGGGGAGCGCTCGAGCCACACCTGGTTCGTGCTCGCGGAATTGCTCGGCAAGAAGAACGTCAAGAATTACGACGGTTCGTGGACCGAATACGGTTCGCTGATCGGCGTCCCCGTCGCCCTCGGATCCTGAAAGGTCTGCTGAACAACATGTGCGGATCCCCCACCCAAACCGTCGACCTGCCGGCCGGTGTCGACACCACCAACGCCTCGATCATCCAGGGCACCGTCTTCGCCGACAACGGCCCGGTCGGCGGCGCGTTCGTCCGACTGCTCGACGGGTCAGGTGAGTTCACCGCCGAGGTCGTCACGTCGCCGGAAGGCTACTACCGCTTCTTCGCGGCGCCCGGCGACTGGACGATCAGGGCGCTGTCGCGCTCGGGCAACGGCAACGAGACGATCAGCTCGCAGATCGGCATCCACCAGTTGGATGTTCAGGTCGGCTGACGCGGTTCCAGGCGACCTGAACTCGTCCCCGGGTGAGCGTTGCCCAGGGCGAAGTCGTCGAAGCTCGGCTGCCGGTCGTCGGATCGGGCGACCGGCAGCGATAGGCTGCGATAGCCTGCGGGAGTGGAAATCTTCTACACGTCGCTGCTCGCCGTCGTCGCCATCGTGATCGCTTGGTTCGCCTTCTACGTGGTCTACCGATTGCTTCACGAAGATCGATGAGCGACGTCCCCGCTCAGCCGCAACCGGGCATCGGCGATTCGACCGCTGCGACGGGTACCCCCAGCGTTACCCGCGGCAGCGGCGATGCGGCGGTGGTCGCCGCCGAAGAGCGAGCCGCCGTAACCCGGGCGTTGAACCTCGACTCGGCGCCGGAATTGCCGATTGCCCGGGACACCGCAAACGTGCGGCAGGGTCCGGAGATCGACCATGCCTGCCTGTCGTTGCTGCCGCTGGTCGGCGTATGGCGCGGAACTGGCGTCTTCGGTAACGATCCAGGCGTGCAGAACCCGCAGTTCGGGCAGCAGATCGTCATCTCGCACGACGGACGACGGTTCTTGAAGTACGAATCGGTGACCTGGTTGCTGACCGACGACGGCGCCCCTGGCGCCCCCGGCCCGCGGGAGGTCGGATTCTGGCGACCGCAGCCGGACGGGTCCATCGAGCTGCTGCTGGCGCATGCCGAGGGCAGGATCGAGGTCTTCTACGGCCGGCCGCGATCACTGACGTCCTGGGCGCTGTCGACCGACGCCACCTGGCGAACGCCGACGGCCCCACCGGTCGTCGGCACCACCCGGCTCTACGGCATCACGCCCGACGGACGCCTTGCCTACGTCGAGGAGCGTGCGCACACCGACATCGAACTGTCGCCTCATGCCTCGGCCGCGCTGGAACGGGTCGTCGGGTAATCGGATCGGCGGCAGTAGGCCGCGGTAGGCGGCGGATAGTCAATGAGTCGATTGGTCGGATAGTCGGCTCTGTTGCGGCACAGATCAGTCGCCGAGCGCCGCGGAGACCACTTCTCGCGCTTCGGCCTGTACCTGAGCGAGGTGTTCGGTACCTCGAAATGATTCTGCGTAGATCTTGTAGACGTCTTCCGTCCCGGACGGCCGAGCCGCGAACCAGGCACTCTCGGTGGTGACCTTCAATCCCCCGATCGCCGCGCCATTGCCCGGTGCTGTGACGAGCCGGTCGGTGATCTTCTCCCCTGCCAAGGTGTCGGCCTTGACGTCCGACGGGGAAAGCTTGCCCAGCTTCGCCTTCTGCGCTTTGGTGGCCGGCGCATCGACCCTGGCGTAGGCCGGATTCCCGAACTTCGCGGTCAACTCGGCGTACCGCTGCGAGGGGGACTGCCCCGTGACAGCCTGCATTTCGGAGGCGAGCAGGGCCAGCAGAATGCCGTCCTTGTCGGTGGTCCACACAGTTCCCCGCTTGCGCAGGAACGAGGCTCCGGCCGACTCCTCACCGCCGAAACCGATGGATCCGTCTATCAGACCGGGAACGAACCACTTGAAGCCGACGGGCACCTCGACGAGTCTGCGTCCCAGATCGGCGACCACCCGGTCGATCATGGACGAGGACACCAGCGTCTTACCGACCCCGGCGTCCGGCGACCACTGCGTGCGGTGCCGATAGAGGTAGTCGATGGCCACCGCGAGGTAGTGGTTCGGATTCATCAGCCCCGCGTCCGGCGTGACGATTCCGTGCCGGTCGGCGTCCGCGTCGTTTCCGGTGGCGATCTGGAATTCTCCGGCGCGTTTCACCAGAGAGGCCATGGCATACGGCGAACTGCAATCCATCCTGATCTTGCCGTCCCAGTCCAGGGTCATGAACGACCACTGCGGATCCACCCGCTCGTTCACCACGGTCAGATCGAGATGCAGGCGCTCGGCAATGGCGCCCCAATAGGCAACCGAGGCTCCGCCGAGCGGATCCGCGCCGATTTTGACGCCCGCACTTCGGATCGCGTCGATGTCGAGAACGTTTTCGAGGTCGCCGACATACGACGCGGTGAAGTCGTAGAAACCGGTGGAATCGGCGTTGCGCGCCTGGTCGTACGGTATCCGCCGGACACCGGCGAGACCGGCCGCCAACAACTCGTTGGCCCGCGCTGCGATCACCGACGTGGCCTCCGAATCGGCCGGCCCACCACTGGGCGGGTTGTACTTGAAGCCGCCGTCCCGCGGCGGATTGTGGCTCGGCGTCACGACGATGCCATCCGCCAGTCTGTCGGTACGGCCCCGATTGGCCTTCAGGATGGCGTGCGACACCGCCGGCGTGGGCGTGAAACCGTCGGCGACATCCAGCATCACCGTCACCCCGTTGGCTGCCAGCACCTCCAACGCGGTGTTGGTTGCCGGTCCGGACAGCGCATGCGTGTCGGCACCCAGATACAGCGGACCGTCGGTGCCCTGCGAGGCACGGTATTCGCAGATGGCCTGTGTGATGGCAAGGATGTGGTCGCGGTTGAACGCGGAGTCCAGACTCGAGCCCCGGTGCCCGGAGGTCCCGAACACCACCATCTGGGTCGGGTCCGATACGTCCGGATGCAGATCGTCGTACGCGCCCAAAAGGGCGTCGACGTCGACGAGATCGATTGCCTGAGCAGGCTGGCCTGCGCGCGGGTCCATGGTCGAATTCAACCCCACGCCGTTCCGATCGGTAGCACTGGCACCGGCGAAGCGGACACCGGCACGGAGCAACCGATCGACGGGCTGTAGGTTTTCCTCGCAACCGAGCAGATCCACCTGGCGCATCCTCGCGAGCACCAGGGTCGTTGTGCCCTATGCACCCGTGTCCGGAGCCGAACATACTGACCGTCCCGGACGCATCCGGATCGACGGCTCGGAGCGTTGCGAAATGCTGTTCCACGAAGGAGTGCCCAGCATGAATCCAGTCGACCGGATGAACCCCTTGCCGCACACGGTGAATCCCCTGGTGGGCAACGTCGGCCTCGACGGCCCCGTCATCGACGCGCTGTTGCGGACACGCAGATTTTTCCGGCGCAACGAGATCTCGGAAGACCTGCGGACGATCGAGCGGACCGGCGGCCGGGACGCGGACAGCTTCTACCGGGACCGGTGGTCGCACGACAAGGTCGTCCGGTCCACCCACGGCGTCAACTGCACCGGGTCGTGTTCGTGGAAGGTGTACGTCAAGGACGGCATCATCACCTGGGAGACCCAGCAGACGGACTATCCGTCGGTCGGCCCGGACTCGCCCGAGTACGAGCCCCGCGGTTGTCCTCGAGGCGCCGCGTTCTCCTGGTACACCTACTCCCCCACCAGGGTCCGCTATCCGTACGTCCGCGGAGTGCTCCTGGAGATGTACCGGGACGCCAAGGCGCGCACCGGGGATCCGGTGCTGGCCTGGGCGGAGATCACCGGCGACCCAGAGCGCTCTGCCCGCTACAAGTCGGCGCGCGGCAAGGGTGGCCTCGTGCGCGCGCATTGGGATGAGGCGGTGGAGATGATCGCCGCGGCCCACGTCCACACCATCAAGGCCTACGGACCGGACCGAATCGCGGGATTCTCGCCGATTCCCGCGATGTCGATGGTTTCCCACGGCGTCGGCTCACGGTTCTTCGCCCTGATCGGCGGTGCCATGCTCTCGTTCTACGACTGGTACGCGGATTTGCCGATGGCCTCCCCTCAGGTCTTCGGCGACCAGACCGACGTGCCCGAGTCGGCGGACTGGTGGGATGCCGGTTACCTGATCATGTGGGGTTCCAACATTCCGGTCACCCGAACTCCGGACGCGCATTGGATGACCGAGGCCCGCTACCGCGGGCAGAAGGTCATCGCCGTATCGCCGGACTACGCCGACAACGTCAAATTCGCCGACGAGTGGCTCGCCCCGGCACCCGGTACGGACGGCGCGCTGGCGATGGCGATGGGTCATGTGTTGCTCAAGGAATTCTTCGTCGATCGAGGCACGCCCTATTTCGACGGCTATGTCAAGAAGTTCACCGATCTCCCGTTCCTGGTGCGACTCGTCCCCCGAACCGACGAGACCGGCACCGCGTACCTACCGGGCAAGTTTCTGACCGCCGATGATCTGGGCAGCACCGCCGAGAACGCGAACTTCAAGACGGTCCTGATCGACGCCAGCACCGGGGATCCGGTGGCGCCCAACGGATCGATGGGCTTCCGGTACGGCGATTCGGGGATGGGCCACTGGAACCTGGACCTGGCCGGCGTGGATCCGCTGCTGAGCCTGTACGAACCCGGCGGCCGGGCTGTCGCGGTGGATCTGCCAAGGTTCGACTCTCCCGAGGGGGCAGGGGACAGCATCCGTCGCGGCGTACCGGTGCGGGAGGTCGGCGGACATCTGGTGACGACGGTGTTCGACCTGCTGCTGGCCCAGTACGGCGTGGGCAGAAATGGACTGCCCGGCAGCTGGCCCACCGGATACGACGACGCAAGTTCGCCGTGCACGCCGGCGTGGCAGGAACAGATCACCGGAGTTTCGGCGGACAAGGCGACGCGCGTCGGACGGGAATTCGCCGCCAACGCCGAAGAATCGCAGGGCCGGTCGATGATCATCATGGGAGCCGGCACCAATCACTGGTTCCATTCGGACACCATTTACCGGGCATTTCTCACCCTGACCATTCTGACCGGATCCCAGGGAAGGAACGGCGGGGGTTGGGCGCACTACGTCGGCCAGGAGAAGGTGCGGCCGCTGACGGGTTACAACCAGTACGCCAATGCCCTCGACTGGTCCCGGCCGCCGCGGCACATGGTGCAAACCTCTTACTGGTACCTGCATACCGACCAGTTCCGCTACGACCATCACCTCGGCGGAACCCTGGCCGCGCCGACCGGTGACAATCGGTGGGCCGACATGACCACCGCAGACCTCATCGCGGCCTCGGCCAGAATGGGCTGGATGCCGTCCTATCCGACCTTCGACCGGAATCCGTTGCGGCTCGCCGCCGATGCGGAGGCAGCCGGAATGCCGGTCGGTGACTACGTGCCGGCAGAATTGAAAGCCGGCCGACTCGGATTCGCCGGCGAGGATCCCGACGCACCGGAGAATTTCCCACGGTTGCTGACCATCTGGCGGTCCAACCTGCTGGGCAGTTCCGGTAAGGGCCACGAGTATTTTCTGCACCATCTGCTCGGAGCGGACAGCTCGTTGCGGGCCACCGAGAGTGAAGAAGGCTTACGACCCCGGGATGTGGTGTGGCGCGATCAGGCGCCAACCGGCAAGCTGGATCTGTTGCTCACCCTGGATTTTCGGATGACCAGCACTACGTTGTTCTCCGACGTCGTCCTGCCCGCGGCGACCTGGTACGAAAAATACGACCTGTCCTCCACCGACATGCACCCGTTCGTGCATTCCTTCAATCCGGCGATCGCGCCGCCGTGGCAGACCCGGACGGATTTCGAATCGTTCCAGTTGATCGCCAAGGCCTTCTCGAAAATGGCCGAAAAGCATCTCGGGGTGTGTACAGATGTGGTCGCGGTTCCGCTGACCCACGACACGCCGGATGAGTTGGCGCTGCCGCACGGAGTCGTCAAGGACTGGAAAACCGGGGACTGCGAACCGGTACCGGGCAGGACGATGCCGAAACTGGTCACGGTAGAACGGGACTATCCGGCCGTGGCGGCCAGGATGACTGCGTTGGGACCGCTGCTGGACACGCTGGGCGCCACCACCAAAGGCGTCACGTTCTCCGTCGACAAAGAGATCGACTACCTGCGGCACAAGAACGGCTCGGTACACGCCGGCCCGACCGGCGGCCGACCGCTACTGGACACCGACGCCCGGGTGTGCGAGGCAATCCTCGCCCTGTCCGGCACCACGAACGGGCGCCTGGCGGTGCAGGGATTCACCACCCTCGAAGGGCGGACGGGCGTCAAGCTGGCCGACCTGGCAGCCGAACACGAAGGCAAGCAGGTCACCTTCGCCGACACCCAGGCGGCGCCGACTCCGGTGATCACCTCACCGGAATGGTCCGGCAGCGAAACCGGAGGTCGGCGCTATTCGCCGTTCACCATCAACGTGGAACGCGGAAAGCCGTGGCACACCCTCACCGGACGTCAGCATTTCTACCTCGATCACGACTGGCTCACCGAACTCGGTGAGAACCTGCCGGTATTCCGTCCTCCGCTGAACATGCAGGCCCTGTTCGGAGAGCCGGCGCTGGGTGATCAGGGCGAGCTGGGGATCACCGTCCGATACCTGACCCCGCACAGCAAATGGTCCATTCATTCGGAGTACCAGGACAATCTGCTGATGCTCAGCCTGTCCCGCGGTGGACCTGGCATCTGGATGTCGGACCTGGATGCCGCCAAGATCGGCGTGGCCGACAACGAGTGGATCGAGGCGGTGAACCGCAACGGGGTCGTCGTGGCTCGAGCCATCGTCTCCCACCGGATGCCGGAGGGGACGGTGTACATGTACCACGCGCAGGACCGGCTGATCGACGTCCCGAAATCCGAAACCTCGGGCAAGCGCGGCGGTGTACACAATTCCCTCACCCGGCTGATGATCAAACCCAGCCACCTGGCCGGCGGCTACGCCCAATTCACCTTCGCCTTCAATTATCTCGGTCCGACCGGCAATCAGCGGGACGAAATCACCGTCATTCGCCGCCGCAGCCAGGACGTGGAGTACTGATGCTCATACCAGTGGGAAATTCGGCAGCCAGAAAGATGACGCCGAAAGAGATGACGCCGAGAAAGATGACGAGCGGAGCACAGCGATGAAGCCAATGGCGCAGATGGCAATGGTGATGAACCTGGACAAATGCATCGGATGCCACACCTGCTCCGTCACCTGCAAACAGGCCTGGACCAATCGGTCGGGCGTTGAGTATGTGTGGTTCAACAACGTGGAAACCCGTCCAGGGCAAGGCTATCCGCGAACCTACGAGGATCAGGAGCGCTGGCAGGGTGGCTGGAAGCTCTCCCGCAGTGGCCGTCTCCAACTCCGCGCCGGGAGCCGGCTGAAGAATTTGTTGACCATCTTCTCCAGCCCAAAACTGCCGAGCATCGAGAGTACTACGAGCCCTGGACGTACGACTATGAGAATCTGACGACGGCCCCTGCGCAGAAGGATATTCCGGTCGCCAGGCCGAAATCGCTGATCAGCGGCGAGAACATGGCGATCAAATGGTCGGCCAACTGGGACGACGACCTGGCCGGCGGTCCGGCGCTGACCGCGTCCGACCCGATCCTGGCGAAGGTGTCGGAAAAGGTGAAGCTGGAATTCGAGCAGACCTTCATGTTCTACCTGCCGCGGATCTGCGAACACTGCCTGAACCCGAGCTGCGCAGCATCGTGCCCGTCGGGGGCCATCTACAAGCGATCCGAGGACGGTATTGTCCTGGTCGATCAGGACAAATGCCGCGGCTGGCGTAAATGCGTCACCGGTTGCCCGTACAAGAAGATCTATTTCAACCATCGCACCGGAAAAGCTGAGAAGTGCACATTCTGCTATCTCAGGATCGAGGTGGGACTGCCGACCGTGTGCTCGGAGACCTGCGTCGGCCGGTTTCGCTACATCGGCCTCGTTCTCTACGACGCCGACAAGGTGCTGGCTGCCGCGTCGGTGACCGATCCCCAGGATCTACTGGCCTCGCAACGGGCCGTGTTCCTCGACCCGAACGACCCGGAAGTCATCCGTGAAGCGGAGAAGGCCGGAATCGCGCACGACTGGATTCTCGCAGCCCAGAAATCCCCGATCTGGGCGTTGATCCACCGCTACGAGGTGGCATTGCCGCTGCACCCGGAATACCGGACCCTGCCGATGGTCTGGTACATCCCGCCGCTGTCACCGGTGGTCGACGTGGTCCGGGAAACCGGTGAGGACGCGGAAAGCAGCGGCAACCTGTTCGCCGCCATCGACACGCTGCGGATTCCGGTGGAATACCTGGCGGAGCTGTTCACCGCCGGTGACCCGGAACCCGTCACCGCAGTATTGAAGCGGCTGGCGGCCATGCGCTCCTACATGCGGGACATCAACATGGGCCGCGACCCGGACGAATCCATTCCGGCGGCGGTCGGAATGACCGGCGAGACGATGTACGAGATGTTCCGCTTGCTGGCCCTGGCCAAGTACGACGAGCGGTACGTCATTCCGGCGGCCCACGCGGAGCAGGCCCACAAACTCGAAGAACTGGGCACCGAGTGCTCCCTCAACTACGACGGCGGCCCGGGTATGGGCGGCTCAGGGCCGTTCGGCGAAGGGTCCGGCAAACGGCTGCCGCTGTCGGTGGAGAACTTCCACGCTCTCAAGGACAGGCAGACCGCCGACACCGTCACGCAGCCCAGCGGCTCGGGCCGGGTAAACCTGCTGAACTGGGACGGCAAGGGCTCGCCCGGTGGCACGCTGCCTCCGTCGACCGACGACGCCGCACCGGCTGGGCGGCCACAGCCGTGAAATGGTCACCGCGTCAACGCCCCCGGATTCCACTCGGGGCCGATCTGCAGATCTCCGGAACTGCGCGGGAAGTCGCACTCACCCGCCGAATCGGAGCGCTGCTGCTCGACTATCCCAACGATCAGTTGCTGGCCCAGCTTCCCGATCTGACCCAGGCAGCAAGGGCGCTGCCCGATCCGGCTGGACGCCCTCTGCTGCGCCTGATCCGCCACCTCGCCGACACACCGCCCCAGCAGTCGGCGCAGGAATATGTCGCCGCTTTCGACATGCGCCGGCGCTGCTGCCTGTATCTGACCTACTACGCCTACGGCGACACCCGCAAGCGCGGCATGGCCCTGCTCGCATTCAAGACCGCCTACCGCCGCGCCGGCATGGTGCTCGCCGATTCGGAACTCCCCGATCACCTGTGCGTGGTTCTCGAATTCGCCGCCACCGTGGATCCGGCGGCCGGCACCCAGCTGCTGCTTGATCATCGGGCCGGTCTGGAAGTGCTCCGGTTGTCGCTGCTGGACTCCCGATCGCCCTACGTCGATGCGCTGACGGCCATCTGCTCGACCCTGCCACCGCTGGCCGGGGAAGAACGGGAGGCCGTCGCCGCGCTCGCCGCGCAGGGTCCGCCCGAGGAGGAAGTCGGCCTGGAACCGTTCGCCCCGCCGGAATACATGGGAGCCACCCGATGACTACGCCGGACACGCTGCTGTGGGTCGTCCTGCCCTACGTGTGCCTTGCCGTCTTCATCGTCGGGCATCTCTGGCGGTACAAATACGACAAGTTCGGTTGGACCACCCGATCTTCCCAACTGTATGAATCCAGGCTGCTGCGTTGGGGCAGTCCGCTGTTCCACTTCGGGATTCTGGTGGTCTTTCTCGGCCACGTGATGGGCCTGGGAATTCCGGAATCATGGACCGAAGCCGTCGGCATCTCCGAGGGCCTGTATCACCTCATGGCCATTTCACTCGGAGTGGTCGCCGGGTTCTGCACCCTCGTCGGCCTGGTGATTCTCATCTATCGGCGACGTACCACCGGTCCGGTGTTCTCCGCGACGACCCGCATGGACAAGGCGATGTACCTGATGCTGTCCCTGGTGATCGGGCTCGGTTTGTGGAATACCGCCAGCGGAGTCGCCGGCGCCTACAACTACCGGCAGGGCGTATCCGTCTGGTTCCGCGGGATATTCACGTTCTCCCTGCACCCGGAATTGATGGCGAATGCACCGTTGAGTTTCCAATTGCACGGCATCGCGGCGGTAGCTCTGTTCGCACTGTGGCCGTTCACCCGACTCGTTCACGTCTTCAGTGCCCCGGTCGGCTACCTCTTCCGGCCGTACGTCGTCTACCGCAGCAAAACCGAGGATCAGCTCGGAAACCGCGCCGGCCGGCGGGGTTGGGATCGGTCGGACCTTCGCCGCTGACTGCGCGCGACAATTCTCGAGTTTCTTACCTCGAACCGGTGGAAGGTTATTTCAATGAAGATTTCCCGACAGGTGGTGGTTTTTGATGCCGCAGACCTGGCATTAGAAAGCAGCTTCTGGGCCGGCCTGTTGGGCGGCACGGTCGACGCGGATGACGACTGGCACACTGTGTCCGTCGACGGCGAACCGCGGCTGGCCATCCAACTCGCGCCCGATCACGTCCCGCCGCAGTGGCCCGGCGGAACACCGCAGCAGATCCACCTCGACCTGACCGTCGAGGACATCAAGGCCGCCCACGACGAGGCGATCGCCGTTGGCGCCACGCTGTTGAAGCCCGCTGCTGACATCGGATCGACCTCGGGGTACCAGGTCTACGCGGATCCTGCTGGGCACCCGTTCTGCCTCTGCTGGGGGTGATTGCACAGGGGACGAAAGACCCTAGTCGGAGCCGCGGACCGGGCAGATCATGAAAGGTGACAGGCAGAAGACCCGCCGCTTCGCCGCGCCTATGGACGAGGACGACATGACCACCGTGCCCGGCACCCGCACTCCTGATCTCCCCACGCCCCTCCGAAGCGACCAGGCGATCAGCGGGCGTCCCGTTCTGATGCTGGCCCTGGCGACCATCGGCTTTGCCGTCAACTTCTGGGCCTGGGCCCTGCTCAGCCCGCTCGGGCCGAGATTCAAGGAGAGCCTGCATCTCTCGGCGTTCCAGCAGGCGCTGCTGGTCGCCGTTCCGGTCGTGGTCGGGTCGTTGGGCCGCATTCCGATCGGCGCCCTGACGGACAAATTCGGAGGCCGGGTCATGTTCCCGGTCGTCTCGGTCGCCACCATTGTCCCGGTGCTCTACCTGGGTTCGGCCGGCCATTCGAGTCTGGCTGCCCTGCTCATCGGCGGCTTCTTCCTGGGCATCGGCGGTACCGCGTTCGCGGTCGGGGTGCCGTTCGTCAGCAGTTGGTTCCCGCCGAGCCGAAGGGGCCTGGCCATCGGGATCTTCGGCGCCGGAATGGGCGGCACCGCGATCAGCGCGCTGACCACCGTCAAATTGGTAACGGCGCACAACCTGTCCACGCCGTTCATCGTCACCGCCGTGGTACTGGCCGGCTATGCGCTCCTGGCCGCAGCATTGTTGCGGGACTCACCGACGCGAGTGGTGCCGACAGAGCCGCTCGCACGGCGACTTGCAGCCACCCTCCGACTCTCGGTCACGTGGCAGGCCTCGGTGCTCTATGCGGTGGCCTTCGGCGGATATGTCGCCTTCTCGGTGTATCTACCCACCTATCTCAAGACCGGATACGGTTTGGCGCAGGCCGACGCGGCCAACCGGATGGCCGGATTCGTCATCGTCGCAGTCGTGTTGCGGCCGATCGGCGGTTGGCTTTCGGACAAGTTCGGGCCAATTCGCGTACTGGCGGCCGCGATGGTCGTCGTCGCCCTGGGCGCCGTCGTCCAAGCGTTCACCCCTGACCTCGCACCGCTGGGCACGATCGCGTTCTTGGCAATGGCGGCAGCGCTGGGTGCGGCCAGCGGGGCGACCTTCGCGTTCGTCGCGCTCCAGGCACCGGCGAACAAGGTGGGTTCGGTGACGGGCGTCGTCGGCGCGGCCGGCGGTTTGGGTGGATTCGTCCCACCGCTGGTCATGGGCGGTCTGTACGGCGCTTTCAATTCCTACGGATTCGGGCTGGCCCTGCTGGCCGCCGTCGCCGCCGGCGCCACCCTATTCACCGTGACCGCGGTACGTCGCGGGCTGTCCGTCGGTGCGCCGGCGTCCTAGCCGGCGGCCTGGCGGGAGCGAGCTGACGGGAGCGAGCATGAGCGGATGCCGTGGGGCAGCCGTCCCCCGGCAGATCATGTCATCGGGGCAGCCGTCCCCCGGCAGATCGAGCCATCCTCCCTATCACCCGCCGACCCGGCGAAGCAGGCTCTCGGGAGGAATGACGGCGGGGTCCTCGTGCAGCCAGCAGGAGACAAGACGGTCTGGCTCGGAACCGGCGTCGGTGGGCACGATCAAATGTGGCTCATCGACGCGGCATCGGTCCATCACGAACTTGCAGCGTGGGTTGTAACGACAGCCGTGGGGCATGTTGAGCAGGTCGGGCGGCGAGCCCGGAATTCCACTCAACTCGGTACGCGGGCCATGCAACGGCGGAAAGGAACTCAGCAGACCCTTGGTGTAAGGATGCCGCGGCTGGCGATACAACTGCTGCGCCGGGCCCTGCTCGACGATGCCACCCGCATACATGATCGCGATTCGGTCTGCCATTTCGATGAGCAGAGAAACGTCGTGCGTGATGAAGATGACGGAAAAGCCGAGTCTTTCCTTCAACTCGATGATCTGCTTGATGACCTGCCGCTGCATCACCACGTCGAGCGCGGTGGTCGGTTCATCCATGATCAACACCTGCGGCTCCAGCGCTAGAGCCATCGCAATCATCACCCGCTGCTTCATGCCACCGGAGAGTTGGTGAGGGAACGCGCGCAACCGATCGGGAGCGATGCCGACGAGCTCGAGCAGGTAGGCCCCCCGGTCCCGCTGTTCGGCCTTGGTCGACTCCGGCCTGTGCGCCTTGATGGTGTCGGTGAGCTGCGTCTCGATCCGTTGGACCGGATTCAACGCGTTCATCGCGCCCTGGAATACGACGGCAACGTCCCGCCACCGTGAAGCACGAAGATCAGCATCGTTCAGCTTCAGGAGGTCGGTGGATTCCCCGGTGTTGGAGTGGAAGATGACCTCGCCACTGGTGATGAGTCCTGGTGGCGGTAGCAGCCGGGTCGAACCGTACGCGAGCGTCGACTTCCCGCAGCCGGATTCGCCGGCCAGGCCCAGCACCTCGCCCCGCCCCAGAGTCAGCGTGACGCCGTCCAAGGCCTGGACGCGGTCTTCGGCGTAGCCGTAATCGACCGAGAGGTTCCGTATCTCGAGTACCGGATCACTCAACTGCGTGTCTATCAGGAGGTCGGAATCGATCCGCGCCTGCGCCGGCCTGCCCGCGATCGACTCGGCATCGGAAGATTTCCGACCGGCCCGACCCGTTGCGCCCAATATAGGAGTGAACCCAATGCGGGCGCGGAGGCGATTGCGACGCATGTAGCCGGCGTGTTGGCCGGTGGAGCGCAGCCGGGGATTGACGAACTCATCAATGCTGAAGTTGATCAGCGAGAGGGAGGTTCCGACCAGAGCGATGCACAGCCCGGCGGGAATGAACCACCACCAGGCGCCCTGCGCGAGCGCCTGGTCGGATTGCGCCCAGAAGAGGATCGTTCCCCATTCCAATCACTGATCGAAGTGACGCCGATGAAGGCAAGCGTGATCTAAGACAGAATCGAGAACGTCACCGTACCGATGAAGCTCGAGACGATGATCGCCGTCAGGTTGGGGGTGATCTCCAAGGCGATGATTCGGAGCATTGATTCACCGTTGGCGCGGGCGGCTTCCACGAAGTCGCGTCGGCGCAGCGACAACGTCTGCGCTCGCAGAATCCGCGAACCCCAGGCCCAGGCAGTGGCCGAAATTACGACCGCCACCGCGAAGGATCCGGCAGACGGGAGCTGGCTTGCGACGATGATGATCAGGGGCAGCGCGGGGATCACCAGGAAGATGTTGGCGATGAGCGAGAGCACCTCGTCACCCCACCCAGACAGGAACCCGGCCGTGACGCCCACCAGCACGGAAAGCAGGGTCGCGATCGCGCCGGAAACGAACCCGACGATCATCACCCCGCGCGCGCCGACCAGAATCTGCGACAAAATGTCCTGGCCGGTGTTCGTCGTCCCGAGCCAGTGCGCACCGCTCGGCGGCAACAAAGCGTCGATTGAGAGTTCGCTCGGGTCATACGGGGCGACAATCGGTCCGAGGATCGCCATGAGGACGAAGAACCCGAGGATGATGATGCCCGTAATCGCTTTGCTGTTGCGAAGGAACAAAAAGCGTTTGCGTTTTCCGCGTCCGTCTACTTCTGGTGAGACCGGAGAAGCTGCATCCTCGGTGGAGGCCAGGGTTGGATCCGCTTGGATGGACATGATCAGCCCTCCTGTCGGGTACGAGGATCAAGGAGCACATAGACAAGATCCGCGAGCATATTGGCCACCAGAACGGAGAGAGTGATGATCAGGAAGATCCCTTGCATCAGGGGGTAGTCCTTGGCGCCGATCGCCTGGAAAAGGGCGAACCCGATTCCGGGGTAGGAGAACACGATCTCCGTGACAAGTGTTCCACCCACGATGAATCCCAGGGACAGTGCGAAGCCAGAAATGTTGGGCAGCATGGCGTTCCGCGCGGCGTAGGCGAACATCACCCGTGACTCCGACAGGCCCTTGGCCTGCGCAACGGTCACGTAGTCCTCACTCGAGACGGTGACCATCATGTTGCGCATCCCGAGGATCCACCCGGCCATCGAACTCACCACGATCGTGATGGCCGGCAGCGCGCCGTACTGGAGCGCCGAACCGAGAAATTCGAAGGAGAAGGCCGGAAGCAACGCACTGTCGTAACCGCCGGAGGCGGGAAAAACCGGAATTACGACAGCAAGTAGGAAAATCGCGATGAGGCCGAGCCAGAAGTAAGGAATGGCCGAGAAGAACGAGGTGATCGGGAGCAGGCTGTCCGCAAGGGTTCCGCGCCGCCAACCGATGGCGACCCCGATGAGGGTGCCGATGATAAAGCTCAGCACGGTCGAAATACCGACCAGAGCAAGCGTCCACGGCAGCGACTGAACGATCACATCGCGCACCGGAGTCGGGAAGAATGTAAACGATATCCCGAAGTCGCCGTGCAGGAGTTTGCCCCAGTACTCCCAGTACTGGGTCCACAGACTCTGGTGCTTGTCCAGACCGAACAGCACGTACAGCGATTGGATGGCGTCACTGGAAAGCCCACCCTGATGGCGGGCGATCAACGCCTGCACGGGGTCACTGGGCAGAAGACGCGGAATGAAGAAGTTGATCGTGATGGCGGCCCAGGCGGTCACCAGGTAGAACGAAACTCGACGAATGATCGGCCTCATGCGACGTGCACCTCGCGCGCCGGGCGCATCGTCGGGAAGCCGCCATGTCCGACAGGCGCTCCGGGCACGTCGGGGCCGTACAACCAGCATGCGGAGCGTCGGCCGTCCTCGAGTTCGATCAGCGGCGGAGTACTGCTGCTGCACAGTTCGGCGGCGAATTCACACCGAGTGTGGAACCGGCAACCACTCGGCGGACTGACGAGGCTTGGTGGTTCGCCGCTGCCCACATCGACCGCGGTGCCGGTCATCAGTTGGTCGGGGTCCGGTGCGGAGCTGATCAACAACCGGGTGTACGGATGAGCGGGGTCCTGGGTGACCGACTCGCTGTCGCCCTTCTCGACGATCTGGCCGGCGTACATCACGTACGTTTCGTCGGCGAAGTAGCGCGCCGATGCGATGTCGTGCGTGATGTAGAGGATGGCCAGGTGCATGCGGTCTCGCAGCTCGGCGAGCAGGTTCAAAATGCCCAGTCGAATGGATACGTCCAGCATCGACACCGGCTCGTCCGCCAGCAGGACCACCGGGTCGGCGCCCAGAGCGCGGGCGATCGCCACGCGCTGACGCTGTCCCCCGGACAGCTCGTGCGGATACTTGTCGATGTATCTTTCGGCAGGGGTGAGGTGCACCCGCTCCAGCAGCGCGATCAACGCGGCCTCGAACGCTTTGCCACGCAGTTTCGGATGGTGCAGGCGTAGCGAACGACCCAATAGGTAGCGGACCGTGTGGATGGGATTCAACGATGCGAACGGGTCCTGGAAGATCATCTGCACCCGGGCGCAGTACTCCCGGAACTTCCGCCCGTACCTGGCGTCGTTCTTCACACCGTCGACCATGAGCTCGCCGCTCGTCGCCGGAATCAGGTGTGCCAGGAGTTTCGCGACCGTCGACTTCCCCGACCCGGACTCCCCGACCAGTGCCACGATCCGGCCGCGCCCGAGTTGGAGGTCGATCTCGTCCACTGCGTGGACGACCCGACGTTCGCGGAGGCCGCGCAGGGGAAAGTGCTTCGTGATGGCCCGGGCGTCGAGCACGGGAGCGTCAGCGGTCGCAGCGGTTTCGGGGTTCTCGGAGCCTGTGGACGGTCCGGCCGCGCCGTCGAATCGCCGGGATGCTGTCATGTTTCGCCTGATTCTTGGGGTGCTGCGTGGAGCTTCATCATGATCTCGGACATGTTGAACCCGGTGGGTGCGGGGTCGGCATACGGCTCGGCCTCGCTCGGCCAGCCGAGCCAGCTCTTCGTGGAGTAGATTCCGAGCTCGGGCCGGATGTCCATTCCGATCACCGGAACCTCCTTGACCCAGGTGTCCTGAATCGTGCTCAGGGCCGCCTTCCGAGTCGCGTCGTCCGAAGCGTTCTGGTACGCGGCGAACGCCTTGGTCGCGGCAGCGTTGTCGAAACGACCGAAGTTCCAGTCGGCCTTCTTGCCCAGCGGCTTCTTGTAGACACCGTCGAACATCGTCGAGTACATGTTGTAAGGCGTGGCGCCGCTGTCAGTCCAGTGGAGCGCGGCCTGGTACTTCCCGTTCTGGATGTTCGTGGTCCAGGCGTCGACGCTCGGGGTGGCGACCGTCGTGGAGATACCGATCTGCTTCACTGCACTCGCGACGAGCTGCAACTGGGTCAGATAGTCGGACCAGCCAGCCGGGTCGGTCATTTCGAACGACACCTGCTGTCCGTTCTTCCCCATCAGCTTGTCACCGCTGTAGGTGTACCCGGCATCCGTCAGGACCTTCTTGGCCCCCGCGACGTCGACGGCCAACTTCTTTCCGGCGTACTGAGGTGCGACGAACAGCTCGCCGGCCGGCGTGGGCAGACCCGTGATGCTGGTGAGCTCGGGGAAAATCCCCGACTCGGCGACCTTGCTGATCTGCGCCCGGTCGACCACCATGTTGACCGCCTTGCGAACGGCGACGTCGTTGAAGGGTGCCGTCTGCGTGTTGAGCGACAGCTGATCGATGCCGAGGCCACCCGGGAACCAGTACTTGTTGTGGGCCGGATCCTTGCTCGCGTAGATCTTGTCGATGTTCGGGATGAAGCCCTGACCCCACTGGACCTGGCCGGTGGTGAGTGCGGTCGTGAACGAGTTGTTGTCGTTGTAAGGAAGGAAGCGCATCGTCTTGACCTTGGGCTGGCCGCCCCAGTAATCGGAGCGCGCGTCAAGGGTGACAGCCTGCGCGGACCACGAGGTCAGCGAGTAGGGACCGGTGCCGACCGGATGCTGGTTGAGGTCGGTGGTGGGGTCGGCGATCTTGGACCAGATGTGCTTCGGCACGATGAACAGGTTGAGAACCTTGAACTGGTTGACGAACTGCGGCGAGGTGAAAGCGACCGTCACCGTGCTTCCGGTCGTGGTGACCGACTTGTACGGCAGCGCCTCGGAGTTCAGAGCCGTCTTGTCCTTGCGCAGCTGGATGGAGTAGGCGACGTCCTCCGGGGTGAGCGTCTGTCCGTCGGACCACTTGACGTTCTTGCGGATCGTGAACTCGACCTGCGTGTAGTTGGCGTTCCACTTCCAGGCGGTGGCCAGCCACGGGACGGGCGCCTGCGTGGGTCGCACGATGTTCACTTGGGCCAGCGGCTCGTAGACGACGAAGCCATAGCCAAGTTGTTGGGTGGACGACGTGCTGACGAACGGGTTGGAGTTGTTCGTCTGCGTGCCGTTCCCGCGGCCGACGGTGAGAAGGCCGGTGGGGGCGGCTGCTGCACTGGAGCTGGAGCTGGAGCTGGCTTTCGCGCCGGCGCTGGATCCCGGGCCGGAGCTGGCCCCGGAACTGGTTCCTGCGCTGGGGCTGGAGCTGGCGCCGGAGCTGGCGCCGCTCTTGGAACCCGATCCGCAACCGGAGAGGGCGAGCGTCGCGGCGAATGTGACCGCTGCGACGGTTGCAATCCGATTTCTCATTGTGATGCCTCCTTGCATTGTCGTGATGAGGGACGGTGTGGTTCAGGGGTGGTGCTGTTCAGGGGTGGTGTGCATCAGGAACCGTGTCTCGCGGGAAGTCGATGGAGTGTTGCGAGGGGATAGCGCTGGTTCGGCCGGTGACCGGCGGGAGAAGTGCGATATCGATCGAGTCGACCAGCCGGATGTCACGGCTCGAACGCGCCGCCAAAATCTGGTAGCGGCCGGGTGGGGTCACCCACGACCGGGTCACCGGATCCCAGGCCTGAAAGCTGCGGGTCTCCAGGTCGATGGTGATCGTCGCGGTCGCATCGGCTCCGACATCGACGGAGGCGAACCCGGCAAGCCAACGCAACGGCCGGGGGAGCTTTCCGGTGGGCGGCTCGACGTAGATCTGGACGATCTCCCTGCCGTCTCTCGGCCCGCGATTGGCAATCGTCACCGTCGCGCGCACTCCTGCGCCGCCGGGTGCGGGATCGACCGAGAGCTGGAGGTAATCGAACTCGGTGTAGCCAAGTCCGAAGCCGAACGGACGAGCCGGTGTGCGCTCGAGTCGATCCCATCCGCGGTAGCCGACGTCCAGTCCTTCGGTGTATTCCACGACACCGTCCACCGGGACCGCGTTCGGCACCGGAACGTCGTCTGCACGTCCGGGCAGCGTCCACGGCAGCCGACCACCGGGCTCGATGACGCCGAACAGCGCATCCATCAGACCGTTGCCGGCTTCCTGACCGGGTAACCACCACCACACGGTCGCGGCAACGTCGTCGAGCCAGGGCAGGATCACCGGGGCGCCCGCGTTGATCACCACCACCGTGCGCGGATTCGCCGCGGCGACTCGTCGAACCAGCTCATCCTGCCGGCCGGGCAGAGCCAGCGTCTGACGGTCCCAGCCTTCGGATTCCGTCTCCTCGTTGGTTCCAACCAGAACTATCGCGACGTCGGCGTCGGTCGCAGCGGCCACCGCTTCGGCAATCTCGCAATCCAGGTCGCTCTCCTGTGGATCGTGGCGCAGCTGGAACCGGACGAAACCACCGTAGGCAGCGGCATCGACGGCCTGGAGTTCGGCGTCGATCCGTACGCATACGTCCTGGCCGGGTTCGACCACGTATTGCCGAGCGGGGCCATCCGGCTGATTGGCCGAGGAGTCGAGAATGACATCGGCTCCGACGCGATTCTCGGACTGCGACACGATTTCATCGTCGAACCGCACCTTGTGCGCGCCGCTGAGACCGACCTCGAGGCGATGTGTGCCCGGGGTCGTCAGCCGCACAACGGCCCGCACGCGAGCGGAGTGCGCATATCCCGGCGGCTGCCGGTTCCAATCCTCGGATGCATTCACGACGACGGCAGGTGCCAGCGGGTTGCCGTCGGTGTCGAGCAGGGTGAGCTCGTAGCCGGCGAGGCCGGCGGGGGTACTCACCAGCTCCGGTTCGATCACCGGGGCGTACCTGCGGCTGGTGCCGCCACGGTGAACCGTGATGGCGGCGTCGGGTAAGGCGTTGCGCAGCGCTTCCGTGGGGGTCGAAAGATAGGGGGGGGATACCGACGCACTGCCGCCGCCCTGCACGAACGGTTCCACCGCGGCCGGTCCGATGAGGGCGATCCGGGTGAGCTCGGCTGCGGCGAGGGGCAGCAGATCACCCTCGTTACGCAAGACCACCACCGAACGGGCGACCGCCTCGCGAAGAAGCGCGCGCGTGTCGGGCTGCGAGGGGAGATCGGCCGCGGCTTCGCAGGAGTCAGCTCGCCTCGTCTCGGGCCCCAATGCCCCGACTCTCGAACCCAAAATGATGATGCGGCGCACCTTGTCGTCGATCTCGGTTGCGGACACTTCACCGGAGTCCACCGCTTCGAGCAGGTGCTGCTCCCATGGGCCGCCCGGGCCGGGCATGACCAGGTCGAGGCCGCCCAGGGCCGTGGAAACAGTGCTGTTGGCCGCGAGCCAGTCGCTGACAACGACGCCGTCGAAGCCCCATTCGCCTTTCAGGACAGCGTTGATCAGGTTGGCGTGTTCAGTGGCCGGAGCGCTCTGGACACCGTCGTCAACGCGGTTGTACGCCGCCATCACGCTCCAGACGCCTGCGTCCTTCACGGCTCTTTCGAAGGGTGCGAGGTAGACCTCGCGCAGGGTGCGCTCGTCGATTCGGGCGAGGTAGGTCGTGCGCTCGGTCTCTGACTCATTACCGACGAAGTGCTTGACACAGGCCCCGACGCCGAACGCCTGCACGGCCTGGATGTACGCGGCCGCGACCCACCCGGTGAGAAACGGGTCCTCGGAATAGCACTCGAAGTGGCGGCCGCCGACCGGGGTGCGCTGGAGGTTGACGACAGGGGCGAGCACGACATGGGCGCCCTTACGCCGAGCCTCGGCTGCGACGAGGGCTCCGAGCCGGCCGATGAGGTCGCGATCCCAGGTGGCGGCGACGGCGGACGGGTTCGGCAGCTGGGCCGAGTGACCCAGTCCGTCGTCGATCCCCCGGACGCCGATCGGGCCGTCCGACATGGTGATGCTGCGCAGGCCGACCGCGGGCATCGGATGCAGCGTCCACGACGTCGCGCCGGTCAGAAGCTTCACCCGTTCCGGCAGCGGAATACCGGCAAGGTCGACTTCACACCCGGCTGGGAGGTGTTCCCGCTCTAGGACACGCGCTGCATCGAGCCTCCTCATCGGGTCGTCGGCGATCCCTGGTCACGAACCCTTGGTGAACGTTTCGCTGACTATAGGGCAACTTACTGACCTGTATGTAAGTGACTCCGTCACAGTTTGGTAACAGAACAGACTCGGTGGCAGAACGACTCCATCGCTTTCCCCTGGGCTACCATCATTGGCCGGGGCGACGCGTTTTTGCAGAGCCGGTAGCACTCAGCGAGCGGAGACCATGTCAGCCAACACCGGGTCAACCGCCAAGTCGCTTGCCCCGGCCGACAAGGTGCGCAAACCGCACGCGAGCACCGCTGCCACCAGGGAACGGATCCTCACCGCCGCGATGTCCGTCTTCGCCAACCGCGGCTACAACAACGGCTCTCTGCTGGAGATCGCCGACCGGGTCGGTATGACCCACGCCGGGGTGTTGCACTACTTCGGCTCGAAGGACAACCTGCTCACCGCAGTGCTCGAACGTCGGGACGAATCCGGCATCGACACCCTCGAAGGCCATCGTCTGCCTACCGGAGGCGCACTGCTCCAGCACCTCGTGAACACCGCCCGCGGCAACACCGAACGGGTCGGAATAGTACAAGCGTATGCCGTTCTTTCGGTGGAGTCGGTCACCGAGAACCACCCAGCTCAACAGTTCTTTCGCGATCGATTCAGCGGGCTGCGCACGATTGTCGCCGACGCGTTGCGCGAAGTGGTGCCTCCTACCGTGCCCGAACACGAGCTCGTCAGGGCGGCCTCCCTGATCATCGCAATGATGGACGGACTGCAGGTGCAATGGCTGCTCGATCCGGACACCATCGACATGGCGTCCAGCGTTGAGATTGCGATCAACGGCGTCGTCGCCCAGCTGCGTGCCGGAACTACCGCGACCTGACCTTCATTCCGACAGCGACGGTAATCATCGGTTCTGCCTGACGCCGAAGCTCACCCGTTTTCAAAGATTGCTTTACGACGCGAATCCGGAATTCGCGATTTCCCTAGCTTTCAGCCACCTGACCTGGCAGACCCACTGGTGCATCTGTCCGCCCTCGTGCCCGTTGAACGGGTACACCTCGATTGCCTTGTCCCGCCCTGCATAGTGGTTGAAGGCCGCATACACGGTGGAGGGAAGGACAATGGTGTCCATCAACGCCACTGAAAACAGGGCAGGAGCGGCCGCCCGGCGCGCAAAGGCCACCCCGTCGAAATAGCTCAGCGTCTGGAATACCTGTTCCACTCGATTCCTGTGCACGGCGAGATAACGCGTGATCTCGGTGAACGGGTCGTCCGGTGTCAACTCGACGGAACGTCGGAAATCACACAAGAATGGTACGTCCGGCATCACCGCACGTAGGTTTGGCACCAGGGCGGCGACGGCCAGCGAAATGGCACCGCCCTGGCTTGCGCCGGTCACCGTGATGTGGTCGATGTCAACGAATTCCAAGGTCCGGACGGCATCGACGAGCCGCACCGCGTCCGTGAAAACCCGGCGATAGAAGTATTCCTTCGGACTCTCTATTCCTTTCGTCATGAAGCCGGGACCAGCTGGTCCAGATCCGTGCGGGTCGGCAGTGGCACCCCCACTCCCCCAGCCACTTCCCTGCCCCCGCGTATCCATGAAGACGTGCACGTAACCTGCGGCAGCCCATTGAAGACGCTCCCCCGCGAGACCTCGCCCACCGTTGTATCCGTTGTATTCGATGACCGCGGGTAGCCTCGAACCCGACCGCTTCGGTCGCGTTACCCAGGCCCTTATCGGTTCCCCGCCGAAACCGGCGAATGTGAGATCTTCGATCAATAGTTCTGTGACGGGTGTGTCCCCCGCCACGCGCTCGACGGCGAGATCATGACGGCGAGCTTCCTCGAGCGTTTCCGACCAGAACGCATCGAAGTCGTCCGGTTCAGGAATCGATGGCCGATATTGCTCGAGCTCGGCCTGGACCATATCGCTGAAAGGCATGATTTTCCTCCGCACACTGAACCGCTATGAAAACCGCTTCGGCGCTCAGCGCGCCCACTGCCCGGAGCAGACTATTACACCGACGACGCCGGCACGTCCGGGCAGTCGAGCAGACGCAGCATTGGGACGGTCAGGCCGGCGTCCGTCCGGGGAACACCGTCGATGCTGAGCACCGGCGCCAGCAATCGGACGCTGGAAGCCAGCCACACCCCCTCGGCAGCGGCCAGGTCGGCGGGGACCAGCGGTTGGAAAGCCGTCGTCCAACCGGCCTGCCGGGCCGCTCGAAAGAGCCGCAGGACCGTGATCCCGGCCAGAACTCCGGCCACCGGGGGCGTCAGCAGCGTGTGCCCTCTGGCGATGACCACGGACGCGGTCGGAGCCTCGAGAACGGCGCCGTCGGACCCGACGAAGATGACGTCGTCTGCGTCGTGGGCAGCGGCGTGACGCAGGGCTGCCATGTTCACCGCATAGGAGAGGGTTTTCGCGCCGGCCAGTAGCCAGGGCGCCGCCGCGGCGGCGGACCCGCTGAACCCGCGGTCCAGCAGCAGCGTCCGAACGCCCTCGGTCCGCTGGCGCTCCGCGATCTCCGACACGGCGGCGCCGGTGACATAGCAGGTCGGACCCTCGTGGTCGGGGCCTCGAGTAGCTATCAATCGCAGCACCATGTCGCTCCCGGTCCAGGCACCGAGCACCGCCGCAATACCCGGCTGCCAGGCTTCGGCGTCGGGGAGCACCAGGTCGGTCATCTTCGCGGACGCGCCGAGCCGCTCCAGGTGCTCATCCAGATCCCGCGGAATGCCGCCGACGACGAGTGTGGTTTCGAAGATCCCGTCGCCCCGGATCACTCCGGCGTCGTCCGGCCGCAGCAGCGGCGCCGTGGACGGGACCAGCCGGCCGTCCAGCAGAGAAACCAGCATCGGCTGCGCGGCGACAGCGATTCGGGCGACTGGATCGGCGAGCGGGTGTTCGGTCACGCGATCAGGGTAAGTCCTGCAGGCGTGAATTCGCGGCAGGCACCGTCATGGTGAAAGTGGAACCCTTCCCGACGACGCTGGTCACCGTCAGCCGCCCACCCTGCGCCTCGATCATCTGCTGGGCGATCGCCAAGCCGAGCCCGGTACCTTTGATGCCCACGTCGACGGCCTGTTTGGTTCGGTAGAAGCGGTCGAAGATGTGGTCGAGCGCAGCGGCATCGATACCCATACCGGTGTCCTGCACCGCAATCTGCACCTCGTCGTCGACGGCGCTGACGATCACCCTGACCTGACCGCCTGCCGGTGTGAACTTCACCGCGTTACTGACCAGGTTGGTCAGGGCCTGCTCCAGCCGGATCGGATCGACCATCGCGCACAGCGGGTCTTCCCCGGAATCGCGATCGGCGGCGAAGTCGCTGCTCAGCACGACGTCGGCCCGCTGGGCGACGGCC